>Ga0154592_1005_pt1 | contig 3686 bp, 3 predicted proteins | sample RifGroF2_FD_116021 | JGI IMG/M metagenome (GOLD analysis project Ga0154592, IMG submission 116021) | Elusimicrobia bacterium GWF2_52_66 | reverse complement strand
GGATAAAATACTGGGCATTAAGGATCTGCGTAAATCCGACCGCATTGACTTTGTGGGGGGAATCCGCGGCCTTGAAGAACTTGAAAAAAGGGTGGACTCAGGCGAGATGCAGGCGGCTTTCGCGCTTTTCCCTCCGTCGCTTGATGAGTTGATAGCGGTGGCCGACGATAACCAGGTAATGCCGCCCAAGTCCACCTGGTTTGAGCCAAAGCTTGCCGACGGCATGGTTTCAAATCCGCTGTTGTAACCGGATTCTCCAAAATATCCGCCTTTTTCCGGAAGGGGAATGAACTCGCTCCACTGGCTAAAAGACCGGGCTTTTATGACCAAAGGGTTAATCAGAGGCCTGGCGGACTGATTCTTTTCTTATTCCCAAAAATGAGAAATTATTTAAGTAATAATTTACGGGTCAAACAGGGGCCTGCCGGTTTCACCGCCTCAAAATGGTTTATAGCGGCCCTCCCGGTATTAATGGGGGCTAGTTTCTCTGTTCTAAATTTGCAGAAGTTCTCTTCCTTCTCAAGCGATGGGTCAGTTCTATTTATGGCGGGGCACGGAAGCTTTCTTTTGTCCGGTTTGCCCGGGTATGAGACCGTTAATATGCCCTTATTCGGGACCTTTGTGTCCATGACTCTCAATTTGGGGATACCCCCCGCCCTGCTGTTTATAATTTCGCAACTGCTTATTTACGCGCTTGTTTTTTGCGCCGGGTGCCTGTTACGCGGTTATTGGGCAGGTGTTTTAGCTCTTATGACGGCGGGATTGTTTGAGGCTGGCAGAGCGGTCACGTATGACGTAGAACAGTCTTTTTACAGTTTTTTTCTGTTGCTGGTTATGGCGCTTCTGCATTTAAAGCGGCGGGAAAACACTCTTAAAAATAATCTTCTGGCCGGCCTGGCGGTTGGCGCGTCCATGCTTGTGCGTTCACCGTTGTTTCTGTTCCCTCCCGTGCTGATACTCTGTGACTGGCTTTACGGTGAGCGCACGCGGGCGTTTGTCCGGCGTTCTCTGGTATTTATGGCGGCTTCTTATGTTTTGCTTGTTCCCTGGAATATTTTAAACCATTCGCTTACTGGCAGGTTCACTCTTTTTGATGCGCACAGCGCGAAGAGCAATGTTATAACCGGCGCCCTGGGCAGCGTCTATACCATGGAGGGGGACGCCCGCAAGCTGGCCGGAATCGGGTCAGATGACAGTGCCTTTGTTTTTTACGTGCGTAAAGCGGCTGAAAACCCGCTTTTTTTCATTCTTACCGTATTAAGAAGACTTTGGCATATTTTTCTGTTTAATCCGCTGTTATTCGGTCTTCTCCTGCTTGCATTGCTTGTGAACAGGGATAGAGACCGGCGGCTTATTTTTGGATTGCCGATTTTTTTTATCGCCATTCATTCTTTACTCTCTGTTGATAAGCGCTATTTTTACCCAATGCTGTATGTTCTGCCGCCAATTATCGCGGCGAGTCTGCTGCCGCGCCGCCTTATCAAATCTCCGGGGTCCTGTGTTTTCGCGGAAAAAACAACGGTTCTGTTTTTTTTGCTGTCATTTTGCGCCGTTTTAAGCATAGAAGCGCTTATGATAGTCTATCCATACAGAGCCGCTCAAAACAGTGCCGGCAATGAAGCTTTTGTCCGGACACTGGATCGCTTTCCAAACGACCGCGCGCTTCAGGAGATGAAGTGCCGGAGGATGCTGGATTCATGTGATTACCCCGGATATTACAAATGTCTTGTCGGTTACAGTGAAAAATTCGACGATCTTTTTTACAGATATTTCCTTTCCATCATGGCGGCCCGTTCGTCGTCAGAACTGGCTCCTCCGGTCGGTAAAAACCGGGAATTATGGAGATGCCTGACGGCAAAGATGTTCAGGGAATTTGAATTAGGCGATAAAACATCGGCCATAGCTTCTTTCAGGCAGATTTCTGAGATACATAATGCGGCCTGGCATATGTTACGCGGGACACCATATAAAAGAGACAGGGAGCTGGCGGCCGGCATAAGCAGGGACACGGAATATTTTTGGCGAAGACACGCGCGTGATATTCTTTTGATGTGGCCGCTGGAAAGAAGGGTTAAAATACTTTCCAGGCTTGAGAAAAAATTTTCGCTTCCCGGGGAATTGAAAGAACTTGGCAACTCTTCGGGTGTCCCGTGCAAGTAAAGCTCTTCTGACCGCAACAGATTAAAGATCCATAAGACCCAGCAGAATAATCTTAGCCTGGCCCCAAAAATATTGAACCATTTGTGGTATTTTGTAATGAAGACGGGAAATAGGGTTTTTATGAAATTTAATTTATTACAGAGAGTGTTAATCGTTTATGTGGTAAAGAATATCCAGCGCGTACGGAACTTTCACCGCCGGAAAAGCCCGCAAAGCAATTTTCAAATTGGGTCTTGACAAGTCAAGGGGCGCCCGCTATACTATATATTCGGGCATGAATTCTTCGGCGCGCCGGTTCGGCGGTTCCGGTGGCGGTATGGTTGGGTTCGGGGGTTGCCCCGGCCCCGGCGCGGTTCCCGGATGGGCGGTGCGGCCGGGCGCGTTCAGCGCTTTTCGGCCTTGAAGCCGCTCCCTAAGTGTCGTGCAGCGTAGTGAGGCAGCAACTAAAGTGAAGGGCCCCCGAGATCGGGGGCTCTCGCTTTTGTCCGTTTCCGGTCTGTTTTCCCGCAGGGAGCGTTTACCCGCGCGCGGTATTTTGATACTATTTACACTCACGCATGGAAATTATTCACCGTCTTCTGGCCCTTGTGCTCAAATTTATAGATGTTCTTCTGCACCTTGATATATATCTGCCCCTGGTAATACAGAATTTCGGCAATTGGACTTACCTGATACTGTTTGCAATAATTTTTTGCGAGACCGGGCTGGTGGTATTTCCCATATTACCCGGCGATTCGCTGTTGTTTGCCATAGGAACTTTCTGCGCCCTGGGTTCCCTGGACCTTGCTAAAACTCTGACTGTTCTTTCCGTCGCGGCGATATTAGGGGATACTGTCAATTACGCTATAGGCCACTATATGGGGCCTAAGGTCTTTCAGTACAAGGATTCCCGGATATTCAGGAAAGAATACCTTCAGAAAACTCACGAGTTTTACGAGAAATACGGCGGCAAGACCATTATTATCGCGCGCTTTGTTCCAATAGTGCGCACTTTTGCCCCTTTTGTCGCCGGCGTGGGCGCCATGAGCTACATGAAGTTCTTGTCTTATAACGTGGCGGGGGCCGTGCTGTGGGTGTTTTCAGTTACTTTGGCCGGCTACTATTTCGGTAATATTCCTGTTGTTAAGAATAATTTTACGCTGGTAATATTCGCCATTATAATCATCTCCATCCTGCCGGGCATTATTGAATACATAAGACATAAAAGGCGCAAGTCCGCCGCTTAAGAAAATAAAAAGCCGGGAACGCCGAAAACTTCGGCAGTCCCGGCTTGTTTCTATTTCCCTGCCAGCTGGCCGCAGGCTCCGTCTATGTCTTCACCGAGGCTTTTTCGAAGCGTTACGGGAATGCCCAGCTCAAGCAGATAATCGTGGAAGGCGCGGACTTTTTCTTTTGTCGGTTTCCGAAATGAACGCCCTGTTTCGTTGTAGGGGATCAGGTTTACATTGAAATATTTAAGCGCTTCCACGGATTTAAGCCAGTCAAGAAGCTTCTTGGCTGAGCTCCGGCTGTCGTTTACGTTCTCA
>Ga0154592_1074_pt1 | contig 5271 bp, 5 predicted proteins | sample RifGroF2_FD_116021 | JGI IMG/M metagenome (GOLD analysis project Ga0154592, IMG submission 116021) | Elusimicrobia bacterium GWF2_52_66 | reverse complement strand
TTTTGAGGCTCTTTCCGTTACTTTCGGTGAAACGCCGCCGCCGGCCTGTGTGGAAGAAAAAAGTTTTTTCAAAAAAATATTAGGATAAAACTAGTTGCCATAGGCCATAAGGGCGCCGCGCCCGCCATAAGCCATAGGCTATTTATTAAAGAACTCCTCGCAGCTTATGGCATACGGCTTATGGCTTAAGGCAGATAAATTTTTTTAAAAACTATGCCTCAATACTTCATCCCCCGGGAAAATATCAGGGACGGACGGTTCTTCGCGGGCGACGAAGAATCGCACCACATACTAAGGGTCGCCCGCGGTAAAAAAGGCGACCTTATTGAAATTTTTGACGGGCAGGGCCTTCGTCACTCGGCGGAAATTGAGACAATAGAGGATGGCCTGGTTTCCGGCCCGCTTAAGGGCAGTCTGAAAAGCCCGGCATATAAGCTTAAACTTACTCTTTGTTTCGCCGTGGTTTCGCGCCAGGCGGTGGAAAGTCTGCTTGAGCATTGCACCGAGGCGGGAGTGGAAACCTTCCAGCCGGTGATAAGTTCCAGGGCGCAGTTTGACCTTTTCAGCGACTGGGAACGCAAGTCTGCGCGTCTTCAGAATATAATTCTCGCGGCTTCAAAGCAGTGCGGCTGTGGCCGCCTGCCCGGTCTTGAAAAGCCCCGTAAATTTGACGATCTGCTTTCGGAGGGTGCGGTGTCCGTTCTGGCATTGCCGGGCGGGAAAAGTGCTGCGGAAACGGCGCTTGCTCTCGCCGGGAAAACTGATGTCCGTCTTTTTGTAGGGCCGGAGGGCGGATTCACCAAAGGCGAGCTCGATTTTGCCGCCGAAAAAGGCGTCCTGCCGCTTGACCTCGGAAAATACACCCTGAGAGCCGAAACCGCCTGCCTCGCCGGAACCTGCGCCCTCCTAAACGCCCTCGAATAAACACGTCACAAGTCCCCTGCAGCCTGGAAAAAATGTAACGCCGGATTTATTGCTTTGGGTATGGGGTTGTGTAGTAGTAAGGGGGGCCTGTCGGCGGGATATATTTGCGGGGGTCGGGTCGGCCACAGTGCGGCCGCCCTTATCCTCAGCCGCCTTGCCTGACAAGTCGGCCTCCGGAAAACCCCCGCAAATATACCCCGCCGCCACCCCTTTGGTTATCACGTTTCTCTGGCCTACCTTACGGCGCTTCCTTAAATTAAAGGTAATATTTGCCCCACCCTTTTCACGATACGTCACAATATCCCACCCGTCGGTTGCAGCCAAGCCTTATGACTAATATGTAGACCACGTGTGTGAATCAGCAAGCCACACTATTTTGTATTATACCCATAGGAACTCTGCTTAGAAATTCGTTATCATGGGGGGAAAAATCTGCTTTTAGAATAAGCCTTATGCAATCTCATTTTAAGGAAATAAATTTTCTTGCAGTTGTATCCTATATACCGGCGCTTTTGTTGGCGTTCTTGGGCCTTTCAATGGTTGGGGGTACGGCGTGCGGTTTCGAATGTAATGCAACTCGTGCTAATGCAGAACCGATATTTTTCTATGCAGGTGCGGCTATGGCGGCAATCGTGACCTTGCGTTTGGTTTGGCGAAATACTACCACATGGATGTTATTGGGCATTACTCTTGTGCTTTTACCAACGGTTCTTTGGTCTAAATTAGATGCCGCCCAACTTTTAAACAATGGTTCAATAGTGTATGCGGTGGCGATCGTATACCAAATTAGTTCGCTGGGCCTCGGTTTTCTTTTACTTGCGTTGACATTTACAAGTGCGAGAAAAAATACTGATGCGGGGCTGTCTAGAGAAAAAATAGGGGATGGTTCTTAATATCCGTGAGTGAGTAAATTTGGAAGTATCAAAATAAGGGCGGGGATTAGATAATTAAAAAAGTTTCATATTGAAGATAAGAGAGATCTGGCGGGTTTTCCGCGCGCTCCCTTTAGGGTTTTCCCGCCAAACAGCACGGCGGGTCCGCCTTCGGCGGAAAGGCTTGGGTTGGGGTCATTAGAGACGGAGAGGACCGTCCAAGCCGGACCGCGTTCCGGAGCCGATGGAAGACCACGGGCTCCTTCCCCAAAAACCCGGTTTTGGAGCGTGCCGGAAACCTGCCGGCGACTTCCAAAAGGCTATAGTGCAGGGAAAGAAAAGAGAATGGGCTTAAAGTTGCGGGCTCTTATTGTGGTGCCCTTGATTATTGGGGGTCTTGCAGGGGTTTTCGGCGGTCTTGGATACTTCTTGGAAATCGCTTTTGGCATACCGGGGCGTTTGTCGATGCCGCCCGCGCTTCGCGGCTTTGGGGTTGTCGTGCTGGCGCTTGGATTCTTTTTTATGGGCTGGGTGTACAGGTATAGGAAACCCGCCGAAATACTCGTTTCAACCTATTTAACTATGCGAAAGTTGATCGAATTGGCACGGCCGGACAACGCATCCGCCCGGACTGAGCCCCTGATTCTGCAGGGTCCGCAGCGATATGTACGGAACCCTATGTATTTCGCCGTTGTGGTACTGCTCCTTGGCTGGTGGCTGGTATTTGACTGCACGCTCCTTCTATTTATGGCGTTTTTCTTCTTTCTCTGGTTCAACCTGGTGGTCATTCGATTTGAAGAAAAAGAACTCCAAGCTCTGTACGGCGAGGAATATGAGACCTACGCCAGGTCCGTGCCGAAATTCTTTCCGTCGTTGAAATGCAAATGGCATTGAGCAAATGCCTCTTGACAAACATCCCTTGGTGATGTATTCTATATAAGTAGCAAAAGTGCTACTTATATGAAATGGATTGAAATTGAAGCGAAACTCCTTAAATCGGGACTGCGCGCCTTCACGGGCCGCGAATTCCGGCAGATAACCGGAACCGGCGCCGTGTCCGCCAAATTTCTCCTTATACGCTATACGCGCCGCGCTCTGCTGTGCCGCCTTAAACGCGGTCTTTACGCCGTTAAGACTAGGATGCCCTCAAAGTGGTCCATAGCGGCCAGACTATATAAACCTTCATACATTTCCCTGGCGTCCGCCCTTTCCTACTACGGCTTTATACCGGAATCCGTCTACACCGTAACATCCGTAACAACAAGAAGCACGCGGGAATTTGAAGCCGACGGCGTAAACTATATATACAGGACGATAAAACGGGAAGCGTTTGGCGGCTACAGAGGTGTGGAAATAAACGGTGAAAGTGTATTAATCGCCGAAAAGGAAAAGGCCCTGGCGGACTGTTTTTATTTCGTGTTTTTGAAGAAAGAGTCCCTGAACAAACGCTTAAGCTTGCGCGGCGCGGATATGTCCCGCCTTGAAAGCAGCATAGCGGACTTTCATAATAAGAAATTTCTGGACTGGTATAAATATGATTTCAAAATCACAGATAGAGGAATTAAGCGCTAAGTGGCAGACGCCTGAGCTGAATGTGGCGCGGGAATATGCCCAGCATGTGCTCCTGTCCGCCCTATATGGCGGCGAAGACGTGAAACTGGCATTCAAGGGCGGCACAGCCCTGCGTATTTTGCACCAAAGCCCGAGGTTTTCGGAAGATCTGGATTTTACCGGCTGGGGAAAGGCTTTTCATATCGGAAAATATATTGAACTGGCGGTTAAGGAGGCTTCCAGAGCCGGCCTGGCTTTCACCATTGCAGAATCCTCGCCTACAAGCGGCGGCTGGTTCGCTTTGGCGGAAACAATTGTGCACGAATGGCCGGTGCGGGTGGAATGGAATATCTCGCTTCGCCAAGGCCAGACTCCGACCGAAACTCTTTTAGCGGCCTCTCCATTGTGGGTGCCATATTCGGTCAAATCCCTGCCTATTACGGAGATGGCGAGGGAAAAATTGGAGGCCCTGTTCCGCAGGAAGGAACCCAGGGATTTTTTTGACATCTACTATCTTATCAGGGGGCGCTTCGCCGTAATGGAAATAGCGGCAAAAAAAGCGGAACTCATAAAGTGCGTGCGGGCGTTAAATCCCAAATCCGTAAAGAACGAACTCAAACAACTGCTTCCCCGTGGCCAATGGCCTATAATCAACGGCTTTCCCTCTATTCTGGAACGTGAACTTGAACGCCTCTGATCTTTTGCTTTTGTTTTATTCAACTTGAAAGGGAATTTCCTCTGTTTATTACTTCGGGGGCGGGGAAATTGTAGAATGTGGGGGTGAAAGTCTATTTTAAGACCATTGGGTGCCGCGTTAATCAGGTGGAAACTCAGAGCCTGCTTGAAAAGTTTGCCGCTTTGGGGCACAGCGCGGTTTCGGACCTGGTTTTGGCGGATTTAGTTGTAATTAATTCCTGTACTGTTACCGAATTTGCCGACCGCGACGCGGTAAAATTTCTTAAAAAAATCGCCAGTGTTAATCCTAAAGCGCGCATTGCCGTTACCGGATGTTTGGCCACGCTTAACCCTGAAAAAATACTCTCCTTAGCACCCGCAGCGCTTATTTTTACCAATACCGATAAAGAAAAAATCCCTTTTGAACTTTGCGGCGCGCCGTTCAAGCCCGACGCTTTTGCCGTCAGCCGTTTTGAGGGCCGCACACGCGCTTTTGTTAAATTACAGGACGGCTGCAACCTGGTATGCAGCTACTGCCTGGTTCCAAAGGCGCGCAGTGCCATAAGTTCAAAGCCCGTCAGTGCGGCTGAGAATGAAATTAAACATCTGGTCGCTTCCGGATTTAAGGAAATAGTTCTTTGCGGTACGCGCCTTGGCATGTATAAATGCCCGGGAACCGGCCTTGATCTGGGCGGTTTAATGGTTAAACTGCTGGCTATTCAAGGTGATTTCCGCCTAAGGTTCTCTTCGCTTGAGCCTATGGAGATTTCGGAGGGATTGATTGAAATTCTGGCGCGCGGAGGGAAAAAATTCTGCCCTTATTTTCATCTGCCGCTGCAATCCGGCTCGGACAAAGTTTTAAAAGAGATGCGCCGCCCCTACGACACCGCTTCATATCTGCGTAAGATCGGTTTTGTGCGTTCGGTTTTCCCGCAAGCCGGCCTCTATACCGATGTGATAACCGGCTACCCAGGCGAAACCCAAAAAGATTTTGACGATACGCGCGCGTTTATTGAGCGCTGCAAATTCGCCGGGCTGCACATTTTCAGTTATTCAAGCCGGCCCGGCACCGAGGCCGCGGCCCTTACGCCGCTGCCGCCCCCGATTGTAAAGGCCCGTTCAACCGCCCTGCATGAATTGGACGCGGAACTTCGGTCCGTTTTCGCGGCTTCCATGATAGGCGCGGAGCTTGAGGTTCTTGTACTCAAAAGTGAGGCAGACCCCGCATCCGCCTCAGGCGGAGGCGGGG
>Ga0154592_1096_pt1 | contig 5928 bp, 4 predicted proteins | sample RifGroF2_FD_116021 | JGI IMG/M metagenome (GOLD analysis project Ga0154592, IMG submission 116021) | Elusimicrobia bacterium GWF2_52_66 | reverse complement strand
GCCGACGTAGCTCAGCGGTAGAGCAACCGCCTTGTAAGCGGTAGGTCGCCGGTTCAATCCCGGCCGTCGGCTGGTTTTTTTGCCTGTAACACCCGGGCATTTGTTAAAATATGAACTTACGGCCCCTTCGTCTAGCGGCCTAGGACGCTGCCCTCTCAAGGCAGAGATCACGGGTTCGAATCCCGTAGGGGCCGTATCATAATTTTAAGCGAAACAACTGCTTGTTTCGCGCCGAGATTCGCCCGCCAAACAACCGGCGGGTCCGCCTCCGGCGGAAAAGGCGGAGCGTTGATGAGCCAGCAGGCGAATCCGCGAGCCGGGGCCGCGAGCGCGACTGAGCGACGGCGAAGACGCGACTTGTGGCCGAATCCCGTAGGGGCCGTATCATAATTTTAGGTATAAAGTGTAAAGTGTAAAATTAAAACTGCGTGGCCGGGCAAAGCAGCCTAGTTGTCCAGCCGTTGACAAACAAACCATGGAAATAGGAATCGTCGGGCTGCCCAATGTGGGGAAATCAACCCTCTTCAATGCTTTGACCAAAGCGGGGGCGGCTTCCTCAAACTACCCTTTTACCACCATAGACCCCAATGTGGGAGTGGTGCCCATACCCGATAAGCGTCTGGACGCGCTTTTTGAAATTTTCAAGCCGCCTAAAAAGGTCGCCTCCTACATAAAATTCGTTGACATCGCGGGGCTTATGAAAGGCGCTTCGCAGGGCGAAGGACTGGGGAACAAGTTTCTGGCTAATATACGTGAAGTAGACGCCATAGTGCAGGTGGTGCGTGTGTTTGACAACCCCGATGTAGTGCATGTGCTTGGCGAAGTAGACCCCATCCGCGATATTGAGGTTATAGAAACGGAATTGATGCTGGCTGATCTTGAAGCCGTGGACAAAATGATAGACAAGAATTCCGGCAATCTGCGCTCAGGCAGCAAGGACGCGAAAGAGAGGCAGGAAAAACTTGATAAGATAAAAAAACTGCTGGCCGGCGGCAAACCCGCTAAAGACGCCGGCTACACCATTGAAGAAGTGCGAGACTTCAACCTGCTTACGGTTAAACCCGTTTTCTTCGTGGCCAACACCTCGGAAACCCCCAACTCCGCCGTGCAGGCTAAACTCCGCGATTTTATAAAATCACGCGGCGCCATTTTAGTGGAAATCTCGGCCAAGATAGAATCGGAACTGATAGAACTGCCCGATGAGGAAAAAGCAGCGTTCATGAAAGATCTGGGCGAGGAATACACCGGTCTTGAAAAAATGATAATAGCCGGCCAAAAGCTTCTGAACCTCATCGCCTTTTTCACCGTCGGCTCCGAGGACGAGGTGCGCGCCTGGAGCCTGCGCCGGGGCCTTAAAGCGCCTCAGGCGGCCGGCCGCATACACACCGATTTTGAAAAAGGCTTTATCCGCGCCGAAGTATATTCCTTTGACGACCTGGTAAAATACCGCGATGAAAAGATTTTAAAGGAAAAAGGTCTGATCCGCTCGGAAGGCAAGGAATACGTGATGAAAGACGGCGATATCTGCTTTTTCAAATTCAACGTATAACCGGCGGCGGACGCCGGTTTTCCGCATGAACGCATTAGAGATACAAATTAACCCGGACATCCTGCCAAAACTGGCTTTAAACCCGAAACAGCTTGAGGCTGTTACTTATTTCGCGGGGCCGGAACTGATCCTTGCGGGCGCGGGCACCGGTAAAACCAAAACACTGACTTCTAAAATAGCCCTGCTTATCGCTTCGGGCGTTTCCCCCTCGCGGATACTTGCCATCACCTTCACCAATAAAGCCGCCCAGGAGATGCAGCACCGTATCGCAAAACTTGTGCCCTGCTCGGGCGGCATGTGGATACACACCTTCCACTCTTTCGGCGCGCGGCTGCTGCGTCAGCATGGCCGCCTGATAGGCATAAAGCCGGACTTCCTTATTTACGACTCGGACGACCAGAAAAAACTTGTGCAGCTGGCCATGGAGGAGCTGGGCTTTGAAAGCGATAAAACCAAGGCCCCCATGTACGCGTCCATCATCTCGCGGGCTAAGGACGATCTGCTTGACGCCGGGTCTTACCTGATAAACGCGGAGGCCTCGGGCGAGCCGAACCGCCTGAAAGCGGCGCAGATCTACCAGCGCTATCAGGCGAAACTCACCGAAGCTGCCGCGCTTGATTTCGGCGACCTTATAGTGCGCGCGGCCGAGCTGCTTAAGGAAAAAGACGAAATACGCGGACACTTCCAGGAATATTTCCAGTATATTCTGGTGGACGAATATCAGGACACTAACCACGCCCAGTACGTAATAATAAAAACCCTTTCCGCTAAGCGCCGTAATCTCTGCGTGGTCGGAGATCCTGACCAGTCGGTGTACGGCTGGAGGGGCGCAGATATCCGCAATATCATGGAATTTGAGAAGGATTATAAAGACTCAAAAACCATAGTGCTTGAACAAAATTACCGCTCCACCGCTAAAATACTTTACGCCGCCAACGAACTGATAAAACACAACCGCAACCGCAAAGCGAAAGACCTCTGGACCGAAAAACTTCACGGCGACCCCGCCGAGGCGCTTGAATACCAGAACGAACTGGACGAGGCGGGAGGCGTGCTTGTAAAGGTAAAAAAACTTGCCGCTGACGGCCGCTTTACCTATAACGACATAGCCGTTTTCTACCGCACAAACGCGCAAAGCCGCTCTTTTGAGGACGCTTTCAGGAGAGCGCGCGTTCCGTACCGGCTGATAGGCTCGGTGCGGTTCTATGAGCGCAAGGAAATAAAAGACGCCCTGGCCTACATGAAAATGCTGGTAAACCCGGCCGATACTTTGAGTATTCTGCGCGTGGTAAATACTCCGGCGCGCGGCATAGGAAAAACCGCCCTTGAACGGGTTATGGCTTACTCCCGCCAGCAAGGGACAACAATCTACAGCGCCCTGCTGACGGCCGACCAGATACCCGACATTACCAACACGGCGCGGCGCGGCATAAAAGACTTCCTTGACCTGATAGAGGGGATAAAAAGCGATCTGTTCACCGCTACGCCAAGCCAGATGCTTGAAAAACTGCTGGTCAAGTCCGGCTACTGGCAGATGACGGAAAACGAAGCCGAAAAAGACAAAGACGGCTCGCTTGCCCGGCTTGGCAACCTGCAGGAACTGGTAAACGCCATAAAAGAATTTGAGGAACGCTGCGCCAAAGAAGAAATCCCCCCCACGCTTCATAAGTACCTTGAGGAGGCCATGCTGGCCTCGCAGGTGGACGACATGAACACCGACACCTACGCGGTAACGCTTATGACCGTGCACCTGGCAAAGGGCCTTGAATTCCCGGCGGTGTTCGTGACCGGGCTTGAAGAAAATCTTTTCCCTATAAACGCGGCCAATACCTCGGAGGAGGACCTGGAAGAAGAGCGGCGGCTTGCCTACGTGGGCATGACGCGCGCGAAAGAAAAACTCTTTCTTACCTGGGCCAATACCCGCAGGATCTTCGGCACCACTTACCCCAATGTGGCTTCGCGGTTTATTTTTGAAAGCAGAATCGGGGCGGATATGACGCGGAGACACCATGAAGGTGACGCGCGCGAGCACGTGGAGGCCCCGCCGCCTGTAATACCACGCATAGGCAAGGGCAGGCGCGTGGCTCACCCCGTTTACGGGCCGGGCCGCGTGGTGGACCAGATAGGCGCGGGAGAGTTCGCGAAAGTGACCGTGGTTTTTGACTCCGGCGCGCGGCAGACCTTTATGCTTAAGTACGCCCCGCTGCAGGCGATCTGACCGCCGGCAGGCCGGCGCGCTAAAAGGCGCCGGAACCTTTTTCTAAAGATATCCAATGTGATCTAAAAACAAGGGCCGCCGGATATCCGGCGGCCCTTGTTAATACGGAATTCCCTGATATTATTCCACGTTCTCGCCAAGACCTCTCGGATCCCATCTTTTGAAAAGATAGCTGAAAAGATCGTCCGAATCGGTCGTTCCTTCCCAGTAGGTGGAATTAACCCCCGCGGGGAACTGATACCTGCCGACCATGACGTTGCTGTAGCAGGAACTCACTATTATCTGTTTGAAATTGCGTCCGGGGTTCATCGCGAAAACGTCGGTAGGAACCAGCTCCTTACTGCTGTCGTAAATACCCCCGTCTTTGCTGCCGTGGCTGGACCAGATTATTACCTTGGTCCTGTCGTCCTGGACCGAAGCCTTGATGTCCGCGACCATTGCCACAGGGTTCATAACAACCCTGAACCCCTCCTTTACCAGCCATTTCGCCACATTATAGTAGGCCGTCCACTCTCTTTCCGTCAACGCGTCTTCCAGATGTCCTATAAGGAACACAACGTCGCCGTTTTTATAGGCGTCGGAATAGGCGCTCTTGGGAATCTTCCCGAACCCTTCTATTATTATGCTGCCGCCCGAGCGGGATATACTCACGCTTGCGCCATCCGCGCGGTTCAACGAGGAAAGATAGTCAAAAACAGGGACAGCCGTCCCTACAGCCGCCGGTTGAGCGGCGGAAACAGCGGCCGGCGGTATTTTCAGGTCAGCCGCCGAAAGGGAATAATTATCGCCTTTTAGGCGCAGCTCTTCCGGCGTATGGGAGAAACCCAGGCAAGGCAGGCACAGCAATACCACGGTAAACAGTTTTTTCATGACTCCTCCGCATCAAAAATTTGACCTGTCTATAGTTTAGCGCTGAAATACCGGCATGGAAAGGGCCGAATGGCCCTTTCGGCGTTTTTCATCGGGCCTACGCTTGTCTGGGTACTAAGGGACGAACCGTAATTCGGCGAGTTCCATTTAGAAGTGCAACCATGGTTTAATATAGACGAGGTTGCATGAAAAAAACATATACACACTTAACCCAGGAATCTCGCGAACTGATTTTCCTGCTTTTAGTCCAAAAAACGCCCCTTTTCCTGATTGCAAAAGAACTTGGGGTCCATAAATCCACTATTTCAAGAGAGATCAAGCGCGGCGTACTTAACCAGCACAGACCCCGATATCTTCCTTCAGACGCCCAAAAAATGGCGGATGAACGCAGCCTTAAAAGCCGGAAGCAATTATATGTGAATAAAACTCCCGGACTTAGGGACAAAATTCGCACTGCACTTGAGCTCGGTTGGTCACCGGAAGCAATTTCCGGGCGGTTGGACCGGACGGAACACGTTTCTTTCTGCACAGAAAGCGTCTATCGGCATATTTATAGCAGGGAAGGTGTAAGTCATCGGTTTGGCTGGTTATTGCGCCGCGGGCATCTTACACGCCATCGGAAAATGGGACGCCGCCCTATCCGAACAGTAATCCCCAATCGTGTGGATATTTCATTGAGGCCGGCAAGTATTGAAAGCAGGGAGGAATTTGGCCATTGGGAGGGTGACACCATGTATTTCAAGGGTCACCAGCCTTTGGCCACCCATGTGGAACGGAAAAGCCGGTTTGCTATTGCAATGCGGCCTGAGGACCTGACCGGCCGCAACCGGGCTGTTGTGATAAATGAAAAGTTTGGCCGGATGCCAAAGGGCGTTGTGAAAACGTTCACTTTTGATAACGGACCTGAGTTTTCGCGGCATGAGGATATAACGGCGGGGATAGGGGCAAAAGTTTATTTTGCCAAGCCTTACGCTTCATGGCAGAAGGGAAGCGTGGAGAACTTAAACGGGAATATCCGTTGGTATCTGTCAAGAAAAACGGATCTGAATGAACTTGGAGCGTGGAAATTGAGAGGCGTAATTGATTTAATGAATAGCAGGCCTAAAAAGTGCCTGGGATTCCGGACACCAGCGGAGGTGTTCGAATCGGAAATAAAAAACTTACCTAAAAGTTGCACTTCAAACTAGAATACGCCCGCTATTCGCCACTCGCTATCCGCCGTCCTTATCGTATTTGCGTGAATGCGCGAGGTGTCTTTGATTTTTTTCGCATAGCCGCCGCTTAAAACCAC
>Ga0154592_1055_pt1 | contig 6866 bp, 6 predicted proteins | sample RifGroF2_FD_116021 | JGI IMG/M metagenome (GOLD analysis project Ga0154592, IMG submission 116021) | Elusimicrobia bacterium GWF2_52_66 | reverse complement strand
AGTATTTCCAGCGCCGCGCCGGCAAGGTAAAAAGAACCCAGCACAGCCGCTGTCCGGGCTTTTGACGCCGACAACAGGGCCGCTTCTATATTTTCCTGGACCTCAATTGAAGCGTCAGGCCTTAAACCGGAAAAAATATCAGCCAATACGCAGGGGTCAACCGCGCGCGGAGAGCATGGCCTTGTAAAAATCACTTTTGACCCCGCCAGCGGAGAAAGAATTTTAAGTATGCTCCCGTAATCTTTGTCCTCAAGCGCGCCGATTACGAAAGCGGCCTTGAGTCCGGCAAAAGGCGAAGCCGCCCAGGTGCGCGCGAAAGCCTGCGCGGCCCCAGGGTTATGCGCCCCGTCAAGCACAAATACCGCCCGCCCAAAGGCAGGCCCGCTTGTAAGCGTCTGAAACCGGCCGGCGAGCCGCACTTTTTCAAAACCGGAGGCCGTGTGCGTTTTATTAACGGGCCAGCCCATACCGTTAAGTATTTCCAGGCCCTCATAAACCAGCGTGGCGTTTGAATTCTGCGGCGAACCCATAATACCGAAGGGATAAAGCTCCCCTGTTTTTTTACGAGTGAGCGTAATGGAATCGTTTTCCCAATTATAAGACTTTATTTCAAATTCCGGGGCAAAAAAATGCAGGGGCGAGTTTTTAAGCTCAGCCTCTTTCAGTATCGGAGCCATAGCCTCGGCGCGAAGGACCGGCGCGATGCATGAAACACCCTGCTTTATAATGCCCGCTTTCTGGAAAGCTACCGAGGATAAAGTATCGCCCAGATATTTTTTATGGTCGTAGTCCACCGAAGTTATAACGCACAGCTCCGGTTTTTTTATGACATTGGTGGCGTCAAAACGCCCGCCTATGCCCGCTTCTACAACGGCAATATCAATTTTACTCCTTTCAAAATGAAGGAACGCCATGCAGGTCAGAAGCTCAAAAAAACCAAGCTCAGGTCCGGCCGCGTATACCTTCTCAAAAGCGGCGGCGAAACCGGCGCGGCTTATTTCCGCGCCGCACACCTGTATCCTCTCTGTCAGCCGGATAAGGTGCGGAGAAATAAATAAGCCCGTTTTTAGCCCGGCCGAGCGGATGGCGACTTCAAAAACAGCGCACACCGAACCCTTGCCGTTGGTGCCGGTAACATGAATGGTCTTTATTTTGTCCTGCGGGTTGCCAAGCCTCTCAAGGCAGGCCAGAACGCCCCCAAGGTCGTCTTTTTTAACAACGCTGGGCCTTTCCAATAAAATTTTTTCAGCTTCCTCAAAAGTCATTCTTTTGCTCTGCAATTTATTGCCATAAGCTTTTTAAGGAGTTCCTTATAAACCTATAGCCTATGGCTTAACGCTTATGGCAATAGCCGTATCGAAAATATGGCGGGAGCGGCGCCCTTACGGCTTATGGCAAGTTTTAATTTTTTACCCTCTCTATATCCGCTCCAAGGCGCCTCAGTTTATCTTCAAATTTCTCATAACCACGGTCTATGTGATAAATCCGCCGCACCAGCGTCTTACCGCCGGCCACAAGAGCCGCTATCACTAGCGCCGCGCCCGCGCGCAGATCCGAAGCCATTACCGGTGCGCCTAAAAGAGTTTCAACACCCTGTATACGCGCCTTTTTGCCCGCCACGGAAATGTCCGCTCCCAAGCGGCCAAGCTCCGCCGCGTGCATGAACCTGTTTTCAAAAATACGCTCATTTACGGAACATAAACCCCTGGCCCTGGACATAAAAGCCATCCAGGGGGCCTGCAGATCGGTTGGAAACCCCGGGTACGGCCTGGTTATAATACTGACCGGTCTGGGCCTTGAGCCTGAAGAATTTATTCCTATGGCGTCCTTAAACACCGACACTTCAACGCCTGCCAGACGTAAATGCCTGGTAAGCGCGTCCACGGTTTTCGGGATAACTCCGGACAAGCGCACTCTGCCGCCCGCCGCGGCGCAGGCAAGCATAAAAGTTCCGGTTTCAATGCGGTCGGCCATCACAGAGTGCTTAAAACCTTTAAGGCGCGCAGTGCCGGCCACCTCAATAGTGGCTGTGCCTTCTCCCTTTATACGCGCTCCCATTTTTTTAAGCACGGCGGCAAGGTCGGCTATTTCCGGCTCTCTGGCGCAGTTTTCAAGCACGGTCCGGCCTTCTATGAGAGCGGCGCACATCATAAGGTTTTCTGTGGCGCCTACGCTGGGAAAACGGAATTTAACGCGCGCCGCTTTAAGTTTTTTGGCGGTAAGCACCACATTTCCCTTCTCCCGTGATATTTCAGCTCCCAGTTTTTTAAACGCCTGCAGGTGTATGTCTATGGGCCGCAGCCCTATTGAGCAGCCGCCCGGAAGAGAAAATACGGTTTTTTTGAACCGCGCGAGCAGAGGCCCCGCCACCAGCATGGAAGCGCGCATTTTTCTTACCAGGTCGTAGGGCGCGTGAAGCTTCAGCGGTCCCCGCTCCTCGGCCACGAAATCGCCATAACCGAAAAAGCAGTTTTTTCCGAGGTAATTCAGCAGTTCAAAAGTGGAACGAATATCCCTGAGCTCAGGCACATTTGTTATTTCACAACGTTCTCCGGTAAGCAGAGTTGCCGCGAGTATCGGCAGCACCGCGTTTTTTGAGCCGCTTATTTTTATTTCGCCGTTAAGCTGTTTCCCGCCGCGAATTATAAAATTATCCATAGTTTTTTTCCATTTATTATTAGGAAGTATATAGTAGACAGTATGTAGTATGTAGGGGGTACAGAGTAAAAACGACTAGCAGGCTCACCGCATTAACTCTGCCCCTACCTACTGCATACTACCTACTATCTACTATCCTCACCCTATCCCCATGTCCTCCCGTAAATAAAACGCTGTTTGCCGCTGAAATCTTTCAGGGCCCGGCTCCCGCTCCAAAACCGGCCATAAAAAAGGCCGGCCAGATCTTTCCACTGCCCGGCGCCGGTTTCAATAAAAAGCTCTCCGCCCTTCTCAAGCGAGCGCGGAGCTTCTTTTATCAGCCGCCGTATAATTTTAAGTCCGTCGCCCCCCCCGTCAAGAGCGAGCCGCGGCTCAAAGCGCACCTCCACCTGCAGGCCGGCCAGCGCCGCCGTGGGAATATAGGGCGGATTTGCCGCTATAATATGGTACTTACCCGGCACGGCGCCAAGGCTGTCCGCTTTTAAAAAATTAACCCTGCCGGAAAGGCCCAGAAGCGCGGCGTTTTCACGCGCGCGTTTAAGCGCCCGCGCTGAAATATCCACCGCCGTAATTTTAAGCTCCGGAAAACGCGCAGCTAACGCCAGCGCGATGGCGCCTGAGCCGGTGCCGAAATCAAGCAGAGACACAGCCTTTCCCCTCTGGTTCCGGCGTTTTTTAAGGCTTGAGCAAACCAACTCCACCAGTTCCTCGGTTTCGGGCCGCGGCACCAGCACGCCCTTGTCCACCTTAAGCCTCAAACCGCAGAAATTCTGTTCGCCGATTATATAGGCGAGCGGCAGGCCGCGCACTTTCAAATCCAGGTTTTTTTTAAAAATCTGTCGCGCCGCGGACGGAATTTCCATGCCGCGCCGCGCCAGAAGATCCAGGCGCCCTATGCCCAGGGCGGAAGCCAAAAGCCACTGGGCGTTAAGAGCCGCTTCCTCTATGCCGTTTTCCTCAAGACGAGCGGCAGCCTCTTCAAGCAGGCCGCGGCCTGTCCGGGTGGCGGGGTCAGTCTTCGCTTTGGTCATCGCCGGGTTTCCTAAAACTATCCGCTTTCAGCCTTATTTCCTCAAGCATTTCCCTGATATTTCCGTCTAAAAGCTCGTCAAGGTTATACAAAGATAACTGCGCGCGGTGGTCGGTCACGCGGCTTTGGGAAAAATTATAGGTGCGTATTTTTTCAGAGCGATCACCCGTGCCCACCTGCTTTTTGCGCTCTCCCGCCTGAGACTCGGCCTGGGACTCTTCTGAAAAGCGCGCCAGCTTGGCTAACATAAGCTGCATGGCCTTCTCGCGGTTCTGGCCCTGCGACCGTTCCTGCTGGCACTGGGTAACCGTGCCGGTGGGCAGATGGGTCAGGCGCACGGCCGTTTCAACCTTATTCACATTCTGGCCGCCGGCCCCGCCGGAGCGGTAGGTATCCATTTTTAAATCTTTCGGGTCTATTTTTATTTCCACCGCGTCTATTTCAGGCATCAAAGCCACGGTAACGGTTGAGGTGTGCACCCGGCCCGAAGCCTCGGTCCGGGGAACCCTCTGCACGCGATGCACGCCGCCCTCATACTTAAGCCAGGAGTATACTTCCTGTCCCGAAACATAGAGGACCGCGTTTTTTATGCCTTTAAGGCCGGTGTAGTTTAAGTCTCTTATTTCCACCTTCCAGCCCATGAGTTGGGCGAATTTAGTGTACATCCGCAGCATGTCCGCGGCGAAAAGCGCGGATTCGTCTCCGCCCACTCCCGCCCTAATTTCAAGAAAAACATTTTTCGCGTCCGAAGGATCGGGGGGAAGTATAAGTAATTTAAGCTTCTTATCAAGCCCGGCCGCGCGGTTTTTAAGCTTTTCATATTCCGCCGCAGCCATGGCCGCCAGTTCGGGGTCCTGGTCCGACATCATTTTTCGCGCGCCTTCGGCGTCTCCGCGCGCTTTTTCAAGTTCAGCCGAAGTTTCAAGCACGTTTTTTAAATAAGAATGCCGCCTGGACAGCGCCTCAATATCTTTCGGCACAAGCCCCCCCGAGGCCAGCCTGTCCTCAACCTGAGAAAATTCCTCTTTTATTTTTTTAAGCTCTTCATCATTCATAAGGAAGAGATTCCAGCGATAAAGAAAAACGATTACAGTGATATAACACAGAAGTTAAAATAAAACAATCAAACTATTTCAGCAGAAGGGTCTGCTTTTTAGCGGACCCTAAATAAAAGGCAGGCGCTTCAAGATATGAAAACGCCTGCCTTAAATGTGGAAGCAGCTACTTTGTTTCCGGTTTTTTCTCCACAGCGGGAGCCTTTTCAGTTTTGGCAAAGGTCTTCTTGGGTGTGGAGGAAAGGACTCTTTGCGTCTTGGCGCCGTGCTTGGGCGCCACGGAGGATTTCACGACCTTTTTGGGCTTGCGCACTACCATTTTTCCGCCAGTGGACGCGAATTTTTTCTTAAATTTCTCCACGCGGCCTGCAGTGTCAAGCAGTTTCTGTTTGCCGGTATAAAAAGGATGGCAGGCGGAGCAGATTTCAACCTTGATGGACGGTTTAATGGAGCGGGTTTTAAAAGTGTTGCCGCATACGCAAACTACTTCGCAAAGATTATAGTTAGGATGGATACCGATTTTCATAAGTTATTTTCCTTAAAAATAAGGTCTTTCTGTCTTTAAATTATATCATATTGCAAAAGTCGCCGGACGCGCGAAAGAAAATGCGGGGAGCGGGTAGATAGTCGTACTCCGCGGCTAGGCGTGGGGACAGAAACGGGAACCGGCGCCGGACAGGCGGTTTTTAAAATTTTTTTTAAGCGTTATGTGCTGGATGTTGCCAAGTTTCAGCGCACCAGGTGCCTTTCTAGCGCAGATATATTTCAATAGCTTTAGCTTTTAACTTTGGATCCGCACGTTGTATAGGCGGCACACTGTTTTTAATTATATTTTCATTTTTCACCCATATATAAAAGTTATTACGCGACAAGCCATAGGTTTTGCAAAAAGCGGAAAGCGAAACGCCCCGGACTTTTTCTTTAGCCCAGGTTCCCAAATAAAGCTTGCGCTGATTAGCTTTGATTGTTTTCCTTTCTTCACTTTTTGTCATATTTTTCGACCTTTTCTGGTTGTGTCATCTTTTAAATACACTCCACATAATATATCCTGAAACAAATCCAATTGGCACTGCGGCCAATTGATATGTAGGCAAATATATCATTGCAAGGCCAGCGGTTGAAGAGTTTGGAATATAAAATATTTGCAGAATAACGATAATATCAAGAAGCAGGATTAAAATTCCAGATAGTGTTAATCCATAGATATAAGCGCCATTTGGTCTTTCCTTCGCACGAAGCATATAAACCTCAAACAACATTACCAAAGATAGATATGGAGCAAATCGAAGAAATAAATCAAAATATTCTCTTTGCGATAACAAAAAACACCCCCCATGAATGCTCACCCAGATAAATGCTATTAGTAGTGTCGCTCTAATTATTTTGGTCTGCTTTTGCATATCACTATCCTTTTATTTGCCCTTTACACACACAGTTGGATTTTTGTGCACTTTTATATGATCTCCCCCCCCACTTAATTACTTCTTTAAAATATAACTTTGCGCGGTCTCTACATTTTTTATTATTGTGAAAGAGCACTCTACAGGAGTCCAACATATTATGTAAGAATCTTTTATCACAACTCCATTTAGATTTGTCACATTTTTCATAACAATTGTCATGTGCTTGACATGACCCTGTAAAGTCAAAAAACTCACCCCTATCCCTATCCGGAATTGCCCAATCACCTTCACTAGGGCCACAAACAAGGCCGAGTGGGTCAGTATTAGTCATAGGGGACGTTGTTGAAAGATTGATTATTTATGCACCGCAAGATTTTCATGTAAGTCTTTTCCTCTCTCTATAAGTCTCGAAATTTTGGGGATAGGGGCGTTGTTGACTTGTGCGCTTATAATAAAACCCTAACCTTGCCGCAGCTTATAAATTAAAGCCGGGAGCCGACCACAAACATAAACCCCAGATTATCGGCTGAATCAAGGCTGAAATTTCCACCCCGCATATTAAAAACGTGGTTCCAGCGGGCTTCAAAAGAGGCTGTAGAGCCGCGCCAGAACGGATAGCTAACCCCCCCGCCAAGCAGCAGGCCGGGGCTGGTGCCGGAGGCCGAAGAACGGGAAACGCCGGCGCTTCTAAATGAGGTTTGCGCCCATTGATAAAGCCCG
>Ga0154592_1022_pt1 | contig 6880 bp, 7 predicted proteins | sample RifGroF2_FD_116021 | JGI IMG/M metagenome (GOLD analysis project Ga0154592, IMG submission 116021) | Elusimicrobia bacterium GWF2_52_66 | reverse complement strand
AGAAAGGAATTTATGAACAACGGACCTAAAATAAACAAAGAAATATTCGCCAACACTTCGTTTGAAGAGACCCGCATCGCCATACTTGACGACGGTAAGCTCTCCGAGCTCTTTTGGGAGCGGCGGTCCAGTTCAAACATAGTCGGCAACATTTATAAGGCTGTGGTTGAAAATGTGCTGCCCGGCATTTCAAGCGCTTTCATGAATATAGGGCTCGAAAAAAACGCCTACATATACATTTCAGATGTTCTCGGCGGACAAAGGGAGCCTATAGACCGCCTGCTCAAAAAAGATCAGGAGGTTATGGTGCAGGTGACCAAAGACGCCATAAGCACCAAAGGCATGAAGGTTACCATGGATGTATCGCTTCCCGGGAGGTACCTTGTGCTTACGCCTTTCCAGGAATTTGTGGGCGTATCAAAGAATATTGAAGATAACGAGGAGCGCCGCCGCCTTTCGGAGATTATAAAAAAAATAGCCGAAAGCAATAACCTGGGAAAAAACGGGTGCATCGTGCGCACCGAAGCCGAGGGTGCCAGCGAGGCGGAGCTGGAAAGGGAACTGAAATATCTCATCCGCCTCTGGGATGGAACCCAAAAAAGATATGAAACCTCGCGTCCTCCCTCCCTGTTATATAAGGATATAGATCTTACCCTGCAGGTGGCGCGCGATATTTTTTCGGATGATGTGTCCATTTATATGCTGGACAACAAAGATGATTTTCACAATGTAACTGATTTCGTTGCCAAGCTTTCGCCCGGCCTGAAAGACCGCGTTAAATTTTACGACGCCAAAACGCCTGTTTTTAAGGCTTTCAATATCGAGAAAGCGATTGAGGAACTGAGAAAAGTAAAGGTTGAACTGGACAATGGCGGCAGCATCATCATACAGGAAGCTGAATCCCTGTGCGCCATAGACGTAAATACAGGACGCTATACCGGCTCCAAGTCGCAGGAGGATACCGTTACCGCCACCAACATTGAAGCCGCCCAGGAAGTGGCCAGGCAGCTGCGTCTGCGTAATATCGGCGGGATTATCGTGATAGATTTTATAGATATGAAAAGGGTTTCAAACCGCCACAGGGTGGTGGACGCTCTTGACAGGGCGCTCAGGCGTGACCGCGCAAAGATACGCATACTTCCCATAACCCGTCTGGGACTGGTTGAAATGACTAGGGAGAGAAAAAGGGAAAGCACCTTCAGCCTGCTGACTGAGGAGTGCAAGGAATGCCACGGTTCCGGCCGCGTGCTCTCAAGCGAAAGCGTGAGAATAAAAATACAGCGCGAAGTGCAAAATCTGACTTTTGGACGGCCGGGAGGGAATCTGCGTGTGGTGGTGCATCCGCTGCTTGTAGACATACTCAAAAAAAAGCAGGATATAATGGAAAAGAATGTGCATCGCAGTATAAAGATCTTTTCAGACCCCCAGCTTACCTGGGAGGATTACAGAATAATACTTGAGTAAAAAAGCCATAGGCCATAAGCCGTACGCTATAGGCGTGAAACCTGAAATATACTGAGAGGTTTACATGAGAACTTTCCTTAAAAGAGTTTTACCGGTTGCGGGGCTGATTGCGTTCGGCTGTCTCAACGCTTTTGCCAGGGTGGATGAAGTATCATACATAAAGAACGGGATTTACTCCGGCAAGATCGGTACATACAGCCTGGGAGGGAAGCTTTACCTGGACGCTTCTAAAACCTCAAAGCTCGTCGGCGGCAAGGTGTACTGGTACCCGGTTTCCGGGCGGCTTATGCTGCAGATACGGGGCAGTAAAGTGGTGTTTTCAATAAACAACGATTCTGTTTCCTTAAATGATGAAAAAGCCGTTTTTTCGGCTCCCCTGATAGTGCGCGGCGGCCGGGCGTTCCTGGCTATGGATTTTTTTGTTTCAAAATATTTTGCCAAAGCCTTCGGTTTCGCTCTGAGCTATAATTCCGATACCGGCGTGCTGTCGGCTCAACGTGAGATCAATATCCGTTCCGTCAATTATTTTTCCTACAAAAATAAAACCAGGGTGGTGATTTACCTTGAGACGCCGCTTGATTATCAGACCTCGCAGAAAGAAAACAATTTATTCTCCATTACCGTTCCGGAGGGAGTTATAGCGGGGGAAGAAAAAATAAACATAGGAGACGGAGTGGTTAAACGTGTGGACCTTTTTCAGGAAAATAAGATGGTCCGCATTATTATCATTCCCGACGATAATTTCGGTAAGCCGGATTCCTTCAAACTTTCAAATCCCCCGCGTCTGGTTTTTGATATATCCAAGGTTGAGCATCCGGTTGCCCAGTCCATAGCCCCCTCGCCTGACGCCGGCCGCCTGGCGCCGGAGGGCGACTTGTCCGCCTTAGGCGGACACGCGGCAGCGGTCAGCGCCATAGACCCGGGTCCGTCAGGGGCGGATAGTGTCATAATCCCGACAAGCTCCGCTATAAGCGAGCCGGTCCTGCTTGAAGTAAACCCTGATACTGCTCCGGTTGAAGGCGTAGTTTCAACACCTTCGGCGGGAGTGAGTATTCCGGATAAGATGGTTCTTGACAGTTCCGGCGCCAGGAGAATAGTGATAGACGCGGGCCACGGCGGCAAGGACCCCGGCGGCAGGAGGGCTTTCGGCTTTAGGGAAAAAGAGCTTAACCTGCTGGTGGCAAAGGAGCTTTATTCCCTTTTCAAGGGGAACTCTATGTTTGACGCGCTGCTTACCCGAACTTCCGATGTTTTTATACCGCTAGCCGAGCGTTCCCGTATAGCCAACGATTTCAAGGCGGATATTTTTATTTCCATACACGCCAATGCTTCGAGGGACAGGCGGGAAAAAGGCTTTGAGGTGTATTTTATGTCGGAAAAAGCCTCCGACCCGGGCGCGGCCGAAGTGGCGGACTATGAAAACTCCGTGGTCGGTTTGGAAGACGGAGAGCCGCAAGCCGACCCCACGGCTCTCCTTCTGCATTCACTCGCGAGAAATGAATATGTAAACGAAGGCAGCAAGCTCGCCGGGCTTGTTTCAAGGGAAATTGAAAAAAGCACGCCGTTCTCAAACCGGAATGTTAAACAGGCGGCGTTTTATGTACTGCGGGGCACCTACACGCCGGGAATTCTGGTGGAAATGGGCTTTATGTCCAATTCGAGCGACCAGAAAAACCTGAACGATAAAAAGGTACGGGCGAAACTAGCCGCTGCGATTTATAAAGGTGTGCTGAAATACACCGAGATGAAAGGATGGAAATAACCAGATTCCGCGTTCGCGGAATCTGGTGTCACAAGTCACAAGTCACAAGCAAGAAAAGCACAGAACATAAATTTATATTGGTTCCTCAAAAGTTTATTGCTTATATAGTTTCACATGGCTCCGAGCATAATATCCGTGACTTTCTTTGTTCGTTGCTTGTGCCCTGTGACTTGTGACTTGCAACTATTATGTCCTATAACGATCGGCCTATCGGAATTTTTGACTCAGGCCTGGGCGGGCTGACGGTATTTAAGGCGCTCAGAAAACTGCTGCCGGAGGAAAATATTATTTATTTCGGGGATACGGCAAGGGTGCCTTACGGCACTAAATCGAAAGAGGCGGTAATAGCTTTTTCAAAGGAAATAGCCGCCTATCTGTTATCAAAGGACATAAAACTTCTTGTGGTCGCGTGCAATACGGCTTCCTCGCTCGCGCTCACGGAGATAAGAAAAATTTCCGGCGTTCCTGTGCTGGGCGTTATAGAGCCCGGGGCGCGAGAGGCTCTTGAAGGTGGGGAGGCCAGACGCGTGCTTGTAATAGGAACCTCGGCCACGGTTTCCAGCCGGGCTTATTCGCTTGCCCTTAAAAAAAATGACGCCAGTATTTATGTCGCTGAAAAGGCCTGTCCGCTTTTTGTGCCCTTAGCGGAGGAAGGCTGGTGTTCTGGCAGGGTTGCCGCCGCCGCCGCCGAAAAATATCTTGGCCCGCAGAAAAGAAAAGGTTTTGACACGATTATACTCGGTTGCACACATTATCCTCTGCTTAAAAAAATTATTTCAGCCGCGCTTGGCCCCGGTGTAAGGGTTGTGGATTCCGCCATGGCCGCCGCCAGAAGCGCGAAAGCGGAGCTTGAAGCAGGAGGTTTGCTAAGGGCCGGCCTGCGCCCGCCGAAGGCGGACGAATTTATAGTCAGCGACGCGCCTGATAAGTTCAAGGGGCTCGCTTTAAAATTGCTTAAAATAAAGACTGGTAAAGTAAAGGTAATGCGGTTTTAATATAAAACAGCGAAGTAGCGAATAGGGAGGAGTGAACCAATAAAACAGGGAATAATTCCATCCCTAATTCGCTGCGCGCTATTGGCTATTCGCTACTTGTAGGAGGCAATATGAAAAAGTATTTGTTTTTAGCGTTAACTCTTTTCTGCGCCGGAGGGCTTATCGCCCAAGTCGCCCAGGTGCCGGCGGCCGCCGGAGCGTCGAAAAAATCCCAATCCTCCACGGCCGCCAAAAAAGAAACGGCTAAAACGCAGGATCAGGATGGTGAAGAGGGCGGTGTGGTGATAGATTCAAAATCGGAAGACAGTGAGGTGGATACTACCCCGTATTCTTCTAAAAACAGCGTGGATCAATCTGAGAACGCGGGCTTCGCCTCATATCTCCCCGCGGCGTATGGCCCGCTGAAGGGCGTTTTAAACGAACAGGGCCGCAATGTGCTGGTTTTTGAAAATGAAGATGGAATTCTCAGTTTCGTGCAGGCGTCGGTAGGCAAAAATTCAGTCAGCTTGAAATTGCTGGCAAGGGTTGCCAGAAGCCAGGAGTGAAGTGGAAAGTCTGAAGTGCGAAGTACGAAGTCGGAAGCCGGCGCCGCGGCAGCCGCGGCGCGTTGTAGTTTGGTTTTTCCCGTCCTATAAATTCCAGCCTGGTTTCCCTGTTTAATCAAGTAATGCTAAAATGTATTCAGCGGGCCGGCCCTTGGGTGTATGTTTCCGGTTCCGCCAAGAGGTAATTATGAAGAGAAAAGACCTGGTAAGGTATCTGCTGCAGAACGGCTGTGTTCTTTCGCGCGAGGGTGGAAAGTATTCCGTCTTCTCAAACCCGGTTTCAAACAAGGAAGTCCCCGTTACCCGCCATAATGAGATAGCGGATTTTACGGTTAAAAAAATATGCAAAGAACTGGGTATGCAGCCGCCGCGTTGAGGGTAATTTCCTTAACGGCCGGCCTGGCTCTTTTCAGCGCGTGCGCGGCTTCCCGGCTTGACACAATACAGGTGGGGCCGTGGTTTGCCTCAAAAAACTGGAAGGATGTGGCCATGTTGGCTTCACGCGGGGAAATCACTCATCCCTGGGGCGCCATCGCGGTAATTCACGGCCAAAAGATTTCCGCTAGTGACGTTTCCGGCATGGAGAGCCAGAAGCTTCAAGCCAGAAAAATTGCCGCGAAGGCCGGCGCCGACGCGCTTATTGTCGCCGTGGAAATGCCCGATCCGGGGGCTCAGTCCGGCGTCTACCAGGAGCAGGAAGCATATTTGAGCGCTCTCGCGGTTAAATATATCTCCGATGTCTCAAGCGCCCCCCGATGAAATACGCGTAGCCTGTGAAACCGCTGAAGCACGCCTCTGGCGCGGCCGCGCGGTGGTTGTGGATTTATTCAGATTTTCAAACACTATCTGCGCGCTTCTTAAAAGCGGACGCCGTGATGTGCGGGTTTATTTAAGTCCCGCCTGCGCCATCGCAGCCGGGAAGGTTGAAAAAAACTCCGACCTTTTTTCGGAAATTGAAATGGGGCCGGGGGTTGACAGGTATGACAATTCGCCATACACGGCCCTTTATTCTTCCGACAAGTCGAGGCCGGCGCTGGTTGTAACCAACTCAGGATCGCCGGCGGTCATGTCGCTCGCATTCTCAAGGGAGGTTTTAATAGGCTGCTTCGCCAACTCCGAAGCGCTCTCCGTCTATTGCCGCGCAAATCCCATGCCGACGCTGATTGTGCCCGCCTGCCTTTACTACAACAGGGAGCATGTTGAAGATTTTATCTGCGCCAGGGCGCTTGCGGAAGAAATAAACGGAAAAGATTCTTTCCCCGGAGCGCTTGAGGAGATACATGCAAGCGGCAGGATCATGGATTTCATGGCACTTCGGCCCGCAACCGGCAAAATGGATATGGAAATAGTTTTAAAAAAAGACGGCATGGATGTTTTGCCGAAAGTAAAAATAACGGGCTCTTACGGGGTGGTGGAGGATGCGATAAAGAAGGATGCGTAGCAATTTAGAGGCGTAGCGGTTTAGATGTGCAGTCATTTTATATGAAACGTACAAAAGCTGTTGTGCTGTTTTCTGGGGGGCTTGACTCAACCACGGCCCTGTGTTGGGCTATTAAAAGGGGATATGATTGCCGGGCTGTTTCTTTTAACTACGGGCAGCGGCATCGCCGTGAAAACAAAAGCGCGCGTAAAATTGCCCGGCTGCTTAAAGTGCCGCTTTACGAAATAAACCTGTCTTTCCCCTGGCTTAAAGCCAGTTCGCTGGTGGATGTAAGGCAAAAACTCCCGGACATCAGGCCTTCAAAAATAGGGCGCAGAGGGAAAATACCCAGTACTTATGTGCCGGGTAGAAACCTGGTTTTTGCTTCCATAGGCGTGTCGCTGGCTGATTCAATCGGGGCTTCGTCAGTGGTGCTGGGCCCAAATATAGTCGATTATTCCGGCTACCCGGATTGCCGCCCGGAATTCTACAGGGCGCTTGAAAAGGCCGCCAATGCCGGCACCCGCTCAGGCGTTGCTGGCGGGAAAATAAAATTTATCACCCCGCTTATAAATTTGGGCAAATCCGAAATTGTTAAGTTCGCGTTAAAACTGGGTGTTCCGCTTGGGCTTACCTGGTCCTGCTATTCGGGCGGGCGCAAACCCTGCGGCCATTGTGATTCATGTAAACTGCG
>Ga0154592_1011_pt1 | contig 7426 bp, 8 predicted proteins | sample RifGroF2_FD_116021 | JGI IMG/M metagenome (GOLD analysis project Ga0154592, IMG submission 116021) | Elusimicrobia bacterium GWF2_52_66 | reverse complement strand
GGGGTTATTTCGCGGCGGGATAAACGCTGATCTGCTTCTTGTTGCGTTTGGCCCACTCAAACTTCACCACGCCTGTCGCCTTGGCGAACAGCGTATCGTCCGAACCTTTTCCCACATTGAAGCCTGGGAGGAACTTGGTGCCGCGCTGTCTTACCAGAATTTCGCCGGCTTTCACAGCCTGGCTGCCGTAGCGCTTCACTCCAAGGCGCTGGCCATGACTGTCGCGCCCGTTGGTGCTTGAACCCTGTGCCTTTGTATGAGCCATATTGAGCCTCTGAGCTTCTGCTTGTAGACTAGTATGCTTGTATGCTTTTAATTAGGGGCTTCTTGCAAAAAAATCTTGCCTACCAGCATACTAGCCTACAAGCATCTTTTGGACCAAAAACTATGCCAGCTGAATTTCTTTAACTTCTATTTCAGTCAGTTCCTGGCGGTGGCCTATGCTTCTTTCATAAGCCTTTTTGGTCTTTTTACGGAAAACTATTACTTTCGGGCCTTTGAGATGCCGGATTACTTTGGCCGTTACCTTGGCTGAGGGTGACTTGTTGAGGGCGGCGTCTTTTTCCTCCTGTGACGCAGACCATAAAGCCTTGAAAGTCACCTCCGCGCCTTTTTCGGCCGGAAGCTTTTCTATCTGTAAAATCTCTCCCGGGACCACCCAGTATTGTTTTCCACCTGTTTCTATTATCGCGTACATTAGCACTATGGTAGCAAAAAAAATGCCGCCGGTAAAGAAAAAAATAAAAAAATGATAATTTTTCAGGTGGTGGAAGTTTAATCAGATGAGAGGGGACAACTTATAATAAGAACTTTCATATTTCCTGCAGATATGTTGATGGCTGCGTGCTGGCAACTTCGTTCCGCTCGGTCCACGCTTTCCCCTGCCGCAAGGCCTAAGGACCTATTATTATCAGGGCCATTAGTCTCTTTCGCAGCTGGAATTTTTAAAGCATAATCTAGTTAGTATCAACCGGAGGCTTGTCTATGAAAACCTTTTTCAAAACGCTAATCGCTGTTTGCCCTGTTCCTTTTGTGCTGTTGCTTTCTTTTGTCACGGCGTCCGCGGCACCGTCCGCTTTCGCCCCGGCGCTTTTGACTGGAACTTCCGGGGGACAGACTCAGAATAAAACGGAAATTTCTATTTCGGGTTTGGCGACAATGGCTACCGGCTATTCTACAATAGGGCAAAATTATCCTCCGTGCATCTCCTATGGGGATTTCGATGAATTTAATAATATCAATGACCCACTTTTTAGGGAAGGTTCAAAAGCATTACTGAGAACGGGTTTTTTATTTTTAAAGGGTGAGGCCGGTAAAGCCGTGAAGGCGCCGGTTCTGAGGGACGCGCCCTCGGACACCGGCACGACCGGGGGGATTGAACGCGGCACAATTCAGCAGAACAGATCAGAGGCAGAGGTTCGTGGCAGGCAAGTGTCTCAAAAGAATAAATCGGTAATAAAGAAGCGCAAAACCGTAAAACCTCTGCGTGTGGATCCTCTGAAAAGCAGGAATATAATCCAGCTTCTACCTGTTGTTTGAAAACCGGGTGGATAATTAATAGAATAGGAGCGTAAGAAACCTGCGTTTTTTGGTTTTTAAGGAATTATCCATGATTAAAGTCGATGAAGTGGCCGAACTTTTTATCCAGCCTGTGCTTAAAATATGGGGTATCTTTTCGGTTCATATTCCGAATATAATAGCAGCGCTTTGCTTTATTCTTTTCGGGCTTTTTCTGGCCCGCCTGCTTAGTTCGCTGCTTGAGCAGTTCCTGCGTAAAATAAAATTTGACAGCTATACCAGCCGTGTAGGAATTAACGAGGTAATGTCCCGCTTCGGCTTTGGAAAATCCATGGCTGCCATACTTGGTTTTCTGGTTTACTGGTCTATAATACTGGTCTTTTTTGTTTCGGCGTCCGATATCCTTAACCTTGCCGCAGTCTCGCAGATACTTGAAAAGATACTTGTTGTGTTCATCCCCAGGATTACGGCGTCCATTTTTATAGCTTTTGGCGGCCTGCTTTTCGCCAAGTTCATGGCCGATGTAGTGCTTAGTGCCGCCACCGCAAACAATCTTCGCGGGGGCAAGTCGCTTTCAAAGATAGTTAATTTCGTGATACTGGTGTTTACGGCCATAGCGGCGGTGGAACAGCTGGGTATTGAGATGAAAATTATCCGTTCCAGCATTAATATTCTGTTCGCTTCAATGGGCCTGGCATTCGCGATAGCCGTGGGCCTTGGGGCCAAGGATATCGCCCATGATATTATCAAGGGTATGTTTACGGAGAGTAAAGAAGAGAAGTAGGGGTAGGGATTAGCGAATAGAGAAAGAGGCCGTATCCGCCTTAGGTGGACGCGGCCTCTTTCTCTATTCGCACTTCCCTAACCGCTATTCACTATTCGCTATTTGCTGCTGTTCTAGTCCATGTAATCCCTCAGCATTTTGCTGCGGGAGGGGTGGCGAAGCTTGCGTATGGCTTTGGCTTCAATTTGGCGCACGCGTTCTCTGGTAACGCGGAAAATCTTGCCCACTTCCTCAAGGGTGCGCGGGTAGCCTGACTCAATGCCGAAGCGGAGCTTTATTATCCTGGCCTCACGTTCACTAAGGGTGTCAAGTATTTTTGTCACCTCGCGTCTGCGTAAAAGCTCTATGGCGGAATAAGAGGGGGGTAATCCGGCCTTATCCTCAATGAAGTCCTCAAGGTGGGAATCCTCGTCTTCGCCGATGGGTGTGGAAAGCGAGATGGGATCCTGCATTATCTTCATGGCGTTTTTCACCTTGTCCATGGAGATGTGCATGTGTTTTGAATATTCTTCAATTTGCGGGTCGCGGCCGTACTCCTGGCGGTACTTTCTGGTGACCTTCGTCAATTTTGAAACCAGTTCTTTCATGTGCACGGGAATGCGTATGGTTCGCGCCTGGTCGGCGATGGATCTGTTAATAGACTGGCGTATCCACCAGGTGGCGTAGGTTGAAAACTTAAATCCGCGCGTGTACTCAAATTTTTCCACGGCCTTCATCAGCCCCAGGCCGCCTTCCTGTATAAGATCTGAAAGCTCCAGGTTTGAATTCACGTGCTTTTTGGCGATTGAAACCACCAGACGTAAATTGGCCTTTATAAGTTTGAGTTTGTCCTGAAGAATCTGATCCTCAAGAAAGGTTATTTTTTCGTTCAATGCCATGAACTCGTCCGGTTGTATGGGGAGCGTTTTTGCGAGATGGCGCTCACGTTCACGTACAGCTTCCACGTTTGTGAGCGCGGCTTCAACTTCGGTCGTGTTATAGCCCCACTTGGATTTAAAAGCCGTTGTCCTCATGCGGCCGCGGGCCACCAGCTCATAATCCGCTTTTAGTTTTATAAGGTCGCCGTAATGCTTCTCGTATTTTCCCAGCTCCTGCCGGTATTCCTTTATTTTATGGGCCAGATTTTTTATTTTATTAGTCAGGCGCTTTATCTTTTCTTTATTAAGATTCAGGTTTATAATATTGTTCACTATCTGCATGCGCTTTGAGTCAAGAACCGCGCCCAGCTTCTTTTTCTCCTCGTTTAAAATTCCCGGCTTTGCCATGCGGACGCTGAGTTTTCCCATTTCGCGCTCTATACGGGTTATCAGGCGGGCCACATTTTTCATCTTTTGCTTCATGGCCGAAAGTTCCTGCGTTGATTTGCGCCCGCGCGGCATAAGCTCTTTGGTGGTCATTTCATCCTGCTCAATTAAAGTTTCCCAGTTGCATATTTCCCTGAGCGTTATTGGGGACTCAAGCACCAGCATGTGCAGTTTCCGCTCGCGTTCCCTGATATTGCGCGCCAGCGTTACTTCTTCGTCGCGGGTGAGCAGGGGGACTTTGCCCATTTCGGAGAGATACATCCGTATGGAATTTGACACATCAGGCGTAGCGCCCCATTCTTCCGTGTACGCCTCGCGCTCTGACGCTACCATTTTAAATTTTTTACGGTCGACCACTTCAATACCCAGGTCTTCCAGCGTGCCCATAAGGGTGTCTATTTCTTCGCTCGACATGGAGGCGTTGGTAAGCGAGCGGTTCATTTCTTCAAGCGTGACATAACCGTGTTCTTTTCCCAATTCCACCAGGTCTCTTAAAGCTTTTCTGGGTTGTGCCATATTTTTCTCCTTACTCTGCGTTGACGGAGGTCTAAAGCTCGCCCGCCTTGCCTCTTAGCTCAGTCAGATGTTTTAACTCTTCCCGCTGTGAGGCGGTAAGCGTTGAGTAATTTTTACTCAGCTCTTTCCGTCGCCTTGCATGTGATTTTTTTTTAAGCATCTTAACTGTTTGCGCGGCATTTTTGGCCGGGTCAAGGTCGCTTGGTATGTCGGTGACGGCAAGCTCCATTATCAGCGCCCGTTCTTCAGGGAGTTTGCCTATAAGGGCGGCTGGGGCCCGTGTCCGCTCTTCCGGGTTAAGGTCTTTTATTTCAGAAAACATCTTTCTGGCCAGCGGGTGTGAGAGATCCTGCTCTTCAAGTTCTTGAGCGCAGGCCAGCAGTTCCGGGTCTTTAAGCAAGAGCTGGATAAATCCCATTTCCAGCGCCGGCATAGTTTGAGGGTTGGATGTTTCATACGGTTTTCTTTCTTCACCCGGGGTTTTAAGCTGGTGTAAAACCGAAGTCTCAGATACCTCAAAGCGGGCGGCGATGTTTTTTACCCATAAGCTTTTAAGTATTTCATCGCCCTGTTTTGAAACCGTTTTAAGAAGTTCATCTATGGCTTTGGCTTTGTCCTGCGACGAAACTGCCGTCCTGTTCGTAAAAAACAGATTCATCCGGAAATCCAGCGGATCGGCCGCGTCAGCAAGCTTTTGGGCGAAGGCCTCCGGCCCGTTTTCATTCAGATATTCGTCAGGGTCAAGCTCGGAGCCCAGTTCGGCTATGCGGCAGTACATGCCGGCTTCCATGAAAATTTCCGCCGCCCGCACCGAAGCCTTTATGCCGGCGATATCGGGGTCGAACATTATTATGGTGTCTTTGGCGTAGCGCTTAATAAAAGAGGCGTGTTCCGTGCTTAGCGCTGTGCCAAGCGGCGCCACGGCGAAGTCAATCCCATGTTGGTGGGCGCTTATAACATCCATATATCCCTCAAGCAGCAGCAGACGTCCTGTTTTGCGTATGCCCGCAAGCGCCCGGTCAAGGCCGTAGAGAGTTTTACGTTTTGAAAAAACCGGGGTTTCAGGGGAATTTAAATATTTGGGTTCTCCCGAATCAAGTATCCTGCCGCCAAAAGCCGTTACCGTGCCTGTCTGCGTTCTTATCGGAAACATTATTCGTCCGCGAAAATAATCATAGGGGCTTCCATCCGAGTCACGCAGGCCCGAAAGTCCGGCTTTTACAAGCAGATCCTTAGAAAAACCTTTCGCCAGCAGTTCCCGCGTAAGTACGTTGTCGCTTGGGGGCGCGTATCCAAGGCCGAAGGCTTCAACGGTGGCCTTGTTTACCTTCCTGGCGCCAATGTAAAGCCGGGCGGATTCGCCGCCGGACGAAAAAAGAAACTTTTTGTAAAATTCGGCTGCCGCCGCGAGAGCCTTCTTTATTTCAAGGTTCTCCCTGTCCGCGGGGCTCAAGCCTGTAAAATGCCTGTCTTCCCAGGCAAGTCCCGCTTTCAGGGCCAGTTTCTTAGCCGCTTCCGGAAAAGTCAGGCCCTCAATTTTCATCACAAATGTAAATATATCTCCGCCTTCATTGCAGCCGAAACAGTAGAAAATCTGTTTATCGGGGCTGACCGTGAAGGAGGGGGTTTTTTCATTGTGAAAAGGGCAGGGAGCCTTGTAATTCCTGCCGGCTTTCCTGAGTTCCGGAACATAGTCTTTTACCACATCTACTATGTCCAGTTTTTCCCTTATTAAATCAATGGCGGGGTTTGAAGACATTGTAAGTAGACAGGCTGAAGGGGGCGCCGCCAAATAACTGGCGGGGCCGCCTTCTGGCGGAAAGACTGTTAGTCGTATCTCTTACTAACAGCCTTCAGCCTAGATAACCTGATTTAGTAGGACCGTCTGCCCTTGCGAATCTTGCGTCTTAACTCTTCCGATTTTAGTTTTCGCTTGACGCTTGGCGGGAGGTAGTGTTCCCTGCGTTTTATGTCTTTAAGCACTCCGCTGCGTTCACACTCATGCTTGAAGCGCCTGAGAGCTTCTTCTATGTTTTCCTCGTCTCTTAGCTTGATAAATACCACAAATATCACCACCCTTTGTCGCACCCCGCGCCGCACTGCATAGCGCGCGGGGCGGATTAGCCGCCGGCCTTAACAGGTGACGACCGGTGCTCTACGAGGGGAGCTATGCTCCCCTTCGTCGTTCGCTCTGCCGCCTTTGGCGGCCCGCTCACTAAACCCCTTCTATATGGTCCCCGTGCTCACTAACGAAGGTAATCGCACGGGCTTATTACAGTGGTCAGTGACCAGTGTTCAGTTCACTGCTGACCACTCGCCACTTTCGTATCATCCCGGGGGCCACATCAGCCTTCGGCCGCCCATAAGATGGTAATGGATATGGTCAACTGACTGGCCGGCTTTACGGCCATTGTTGAGCACCAGTCTGAATGCTTCGGCTATGCCAAGTTCACTCGCTATTTCCCTGGCGGCGTATTGCAGTTTGCCCAGCAGTTCAATGTCCTGCCTGCAAGCCCCGGAAAGGCTGGGGATATGCTTTTTAGGGACTATAAGCACATGCGTAGGGGCCTGCGGGTTCAGGTCGTAGAACGCTACCAGGTCATCATCCTCGCGGATGACCCTGGCTTGTGTTTCTTTAGCCGCTATCTTGCAAAAAATACAATCCGCCATTGATTACCTACATTCTATTAACTTTTGGGGCCGGCAGGCAAATAGTACAAAAAAGGCACAAAGGGATAAAGGCACAAAGTGAAGGAGCTCTTTATAATAACTTTGCCACTTTGTGCCTTACCGGACTCTTTCAAAATTCAGACAACGGCAGCATGCGCTCGCCGAATTTGCCGGGGTTGTACAAACAGGTGTTTAAGGATTTTTTATTTTTATATATTCTTATGGGAGTAACATCCGCTTTTTTTGCCTGTATTACGCCTTCATCCGACGGCGTGAAGTAAAATATGAAACGGCTTTGTTCAAGCAGTTCGTATTTTTTGTTTTCATCCGCGATGAAATGAAAGTAGTCGGCCAGTACCCGCCAGGAGTTCTGAAGGCTCTCGGAACCTGCCGCGTCCCGGGTGCAGAAAATCTCCACCTTAAAGCCGAAAATTTTAAAAAACCAGGCTGTCAGCCATGGTATGGGTTTGATATGCTCAAGTTTATATGCCCTGTTTATTGCGTTCCAATAATCGGCGTCTGCCTTGCCGGATTTTGTGACGACCGGGGCCGCCGAGGCCGCTTTAAACGCAGGGGTTGAAAAAACCAGGCCATCGTCGTATTCAAAGCCGACCTTAAAGCTGATAAGCGTTAT
>Ga0154592_1020_pt1 | contig 7605 bp, 5 predicted proteins | sample RifGroF2_FD_116021 | JGI IMG/M metagenome (GOLD analysis project Ga0154592, IMG submission 116021) | Elusimicrobia bacterium GWF2_52_66 | reverse complement strand
TTTCGGAATTGCCGGCCTTATCAAAAGCCTGCGTGTAGAATTCCCATAATCCCTCTATGCCCTGTGTGTTGAAGTTAAAGGTTCCGTTTTGGCCGGATAAAACATAAGTTGAAGACGACCATTCCAGGGAATTGTTCCTGTGCCACAGAATGGTTTTATCCAACCCGCTGCCGGTCTCGGGCGCGCCTTCGTCGCCGGAAGTGAATGAAACTACCACAACATTGTTTTTACTTAACTCCGGGCTGGCGGCTGTAGAAACAGGGAGAATATCATCGTAGCGCAGGGTCAACTGCACAGCTGTTGACGGATCCGAGTTTCCTACGTTGTCTTCAAGCCAGACCCATATAATATTCTGGCCGTTGACTATGTCCGGGGCAGGGTAAACAAGCGAATCCTGCCCGAAGAAGAAATCCCCCTCATCATTTGAAACAGGCGCCAACCCGTTGAATTTCACCCGCGCCCCGGCTATGCCGGAAACATCAGCGGGGTTGGTCCAAGAAAGATTGTATTCTTTGATATTTTTCCATGGGCTGGGGCTTGCCCCGTCGGCCTTAAGTGATAATGAGGCACCCGGAGCAGTGCCGTCAACATAAATAGTTGAGGATTTTATAGCCTCTGTATTCCCAGCATAGTCCCTGCTTGCGAAATAAAGCGTGTGTGGACCTTCGGGTAGCGCAATCGAGTCAACAACCGGAGTCAGCCCCTCAAAATCTGCGGGCTGAACCTCAAGTTTATAACCGGTTACAGCAACACGGGAAATTTCAGTATTGCTCTCATAGGAATCAGCGCCGATAAAATGAATCAAAGTGTGCGTGGCGATGAAAATATTTTCACCCTCGCCATCAAAAATCGGACCGTCAAATTCAAGATAAGTATCTGGCACTCCCATGTCAGGGGAAAGATACTGGCCACAATATATTCCGGCATTATCCGCGCATTCTCCGCGCATGGTCTTAAAACCGTTATCGGTGACAAAACGCCAAGTAAGACCGGAGGGGATAAAGGAGGTGCTGTCCGAAAGGAGATCTATTATTATCTCGCCCGTTGGATTATCAGGATTATAACTTGAATTTATTTTAAACTCAACACTGAAAATTCTTGTATCTCCGGGATACAGTGTTACAAGCCCAAGATAGGAGGTTTCATTGTTGATATCCACCCATGCCGGAACCGTGGCCACCGTCACACGGACATTTTCAATCGGACTAACGCCATCGGGGTGGTTCGCGAAGGGGATTTCAATCCTGCCGGTATCTTCAGCCTCCACAATGTTTGGATTTGTCTGTAAAGCAAAAACTCTGGTTGATGTTGAAGCCAGATAAATCAAGACTAGAAGAAAACACCTAATCAACTTTTTCATTTTTCAGGTCTTTAACCAGTTTTTCTAAATAGTCCTTTGCTTTCTTTGAAATCACCGGATTTTTGTGTTTCAGGGCTTTTTCCAGCATGAATTTAACTCTGTGTTTGTAATAGTATTCCAATGCTTTCAAAACTTCATTTTGTTTATCACTATGAAACCATTCATGATTCTGAACCGCAGGTTCCAATGGTTTGGGTTTCTCGGTTTTAGCTAGTTCCTTGGTTTTTTTCCACCCGGCCATGAAATTTTCATAATATTGCCCCTCTTCTGGATGGGCTTCTTTAAATATATCAAAGTAATCAGTTATTGCCACGGTTCCCATAATGGCACCATAGTTGTCGATAAGCTCTTTTTGTGCCTCGGGGTAATGCTTCAGCGCTTCATTATATAATCCCCCATCCTCCCATGCCCCAATCGCACGGAATAACGGGTTATAATCACCTATACCGCCAGGCCAACAATCGCCAGGGCTATTCCATACTTTCTTTGTATTACACTCCTGATCTACTTGCCAATCTTTATAGAAATATTCCGCCGCCTTTTTATAATTACTATATTTGTAATATTTCTCTGCTATTAGTCCATTAGTTACGATTTTGATTCTCCATTCATACCCGTGTGTATAACCAAGATGTATTAATTCTATTTCGTCAAAAGATTTGTTAACATTTTGAACTGCATATTTAATCTCCATTCGAAAACGGTCTAAGACCATGGCCTTCTGCAACTCATTCATTTTCGCCATATGTATTGTGACATCCCCATTAGGTTGCCATAAATTATTATCTTCTTTTATTTCACTGGGTTCGGCGATATTAACAAGACAACCTAGCGCCATTACAAAGCAGAATAAATGTTTCAAAACCATAATTATTCTCCTAAATGAATATGTGTGGCTTTATCAAATTCATCTGAAACATTGTTTCTAGGAAGAACATCTATTCCACTTGAGCTCTCCCCATCCTTTAATAAAATTGGTTTTGTTTTGTCATTGGCATTCTCTAGTAATCTGGGACTTGGTGTTTTATTCCAGAGATTTTCTTTGCTTTCACCAGATAAAGGTATAGGGGCAGTATCAAGAGCCTCTCCAAATATATGTGCACTGTTCCATACTCCACCATTTATCTTATTGTGCCTAGCGCTACGGTAACCACTTGTAACCTCAATCCGGGTGAGTTCATTTTTTAGCTGTTCCCAAATAATATCCAGTATTTTTATTTTGGTTTCGGGATAAATATACGCGAAACAATCGGTATATTTCACATATTTCGCATCAATACCAAGTTTGAATTTGGAACGTATAAACCTCCCGAAATATGGCTCTAGTGACAAATCTTTTCCCGGGACACTTAAGTCAAAATACTCCTGCCTGCACTTATCTATTTCGTCCTGCCGGAGCGATACGCTCCGGGAAAACAATTTCACCGGCTCGTCGTACGCACCTAGTATATCAGCGGTCACAAAGGTTCGATAGTTGAGCGGCTCCGGCCTGCCAGTCGGCGCCGGAGGGATATCAGATTGGTTGACATTAAAATCCCCGTTAGGGCCGGTATTGCTTGTCATGGCAGGAGATCCACTGTTTAAGCCATCATTCGGTTCATCCTCGAGAGTCCAGGTTATAAGATTCTGTCCATAATAGTCTGTGGGAAGAAGCTGCGCTTCCATATGAATCGCATTTTCTCTTATATAGGTTGTGAATGATTTCGTATTATTGGGAAGCACAACTTTGGTTATCCGCAAAACTGGGGTATATGGTCTGCCATTGGGTGCCCTGTCATTCGGATTTGCAGCAGTATTCGTTTCCAACTCCGGAGAAGGAATATTCAATAACCGCGCATGCCCGTAACAATATGCTTCCGGCTGTCTAAAGCAATTTGGACACGAAACTTTTACGAGGTATGTGCCTTCCTCGTTGCCTAAAGTCAAATAAGAATAAGCATAGTAATTATTGTCTTTTTGCTTTTTTATCTGAACTGCGGATATTTGAGTTCCGTTAGGGATATAAAACGTGGGAACCCCTTCTTTATTTACAAAGCTATGCACATCATAGCCTATCTGAAAATTTTCATATTTACGGGTAACTATATTATAGGCGCCGGCAACAAATGGATTCCCCAATCTTTTTGTTGTCACACCATGCAAATGCGATGGCACCAAGCAACGAATTTCTGTCGTCTCCTCCATTGAAACTGCTTTAGCGGTGAAAGTGACCTCGTTCACTCCCGCCGCACAGCCCAGGCAGGCCGCCCTGACCCTGTAAGTGCCGGTGGAGGTCCCCAGCGTCAGATATGTCGTAGCATAGCCGTTAAGATCCGGGTTAATTGAGGTTGTGCTTAATGACGCGCCGTTGGCAGGAGCGAGCATCGCAAAAGTAACCGGTTTATTTGGTACGGGGGCATCTGTTTCACTATTTACCACCCGCACGTTCAGGCCTTTCGGCAAGGGTTGGCCCACAAGCCAGGTCTGATTATCTCCGTCCGGGATTTTCAACAGAATATCTCCCGCCACGGTTTCGGTGAAAGTCACTTCTTTTTGTTGTGCGCATTCATTACAATATGCGCTTAACACATATTGGCCCACAGGTCCTGTTAAAGTGAAAGAAGTTTCCGCCGAGCCAGTTACACCGGTAATCGGAGTAGGGTTTGCAAATACCGCCTGCCCGCCTGGCGGCGCGCTTTTTAATGAAACCCCTATCTGTCTGCCGGAAATTAATTGCCCGTCATTCCTGATTGCTTTGACGATTAACTTTTCGGGAAATTGTATGCCGGAATAAGAACTCTGATTATCACCAGCCACCTTTTCAAGTTTTGTGGTTTGCCCGACATCGTCAACTATAATCGTGCCGTCACTCGTCTCTCCAAAATTTAACATTAGAGAGAGAGTTGGCTGATGATAGATGTACATATAATTGGTAAGACCGTCGTATCGGATAAACGCATGCCAGGTAATCGGATCACTCCTCTCGGTGCCGGGTATTGAATATGTGATATGGAAATTATACACCCCTGGGGCTATCACAGGAAAAACTTTGTAATACGGGGGATCGTAATAGGCGCCATCCAATCCCCCCGTAACATACCCCGTAGTAACGCCATTGCCGCTTGAATTACTAAAATACTGAAATAACAGGACACGAGTAAGATAAGTATTAAGCTCCTGTTCCGGATTGACAAAGAATTGGTTCGCGGCAAGTATTGTCCCCACTTTAACTGCCGTGCCGGCGGAAACATTTATCGTGCCCCATAGCAAGCTGGCCAGCACGGCAAATATTCCCGGCAGGGACAACGCCGGAAAAAGCCACAGGAGCGCGAGGCGCTTAAGGTTTTTTTTCATTATTGAGCCCGGTTCAAGCCAAACGGGCGCCGTTACTGACGCGCAAAAACAGACTCCCGACTGCCCGCAATCACATGCCAGCGTAGAGATTATTCACTGTTGCCTTAAGATTTTCCCGGAACTTCTTAAACAGTATTCGAGAGATAGCCTGATTTGTGAAGGACCCCGCTTCAATTTATATAAAATGCTACAAAACTTTCAGCGCTAAATTATATGCCGCCCCGTCTAACTCCTGCGCCTAGGTGGCACAAGGCATGGCCAGCGCGATCAGGCCCAGCATGGAAGCGGCGGGAAGTCCTGTCATCCCAATCCGGAGGAATGGCTCTTGCCTCAAAACGTGGCAAAAACCCGGTCATTTGTCCCGTCGCCGTTGACGACGTGAATTTCCGTCTTTTCGGAGTATTTCTCCGCCCCCTCGCTCTTCTTAAGATAGTCAACCCGGTACAAGAGTTCCATGCCGTCGGGCGACCACTCAAGACCGGTGAAAACATGAGACAAATCTCCCGGCTGGCTATACACCAGACTCCTTTTGTCTGTCGATAGAATATGAATCCACAGCTCTCCAGAAGCCACGAAATACGCTACCAGGCTGCCATCAGGAGACAGCGATATAACCGATATCTCCGACAAAGCAGTTACGGTCCTTACAAGATTTCCCGACCTGTCATACACCTTCGCGATCTTCCTGTCTGCGGAAACCGCCAATACTCTGGCGCTGTTCCTGCTCCATTGCGTTTCGCTCACTTTGGGGAAGACGCGCAACTCTGCGCACTCCGCTATGAGCGTGGAAAAAACAGCGCACACAAACACTGGAACCAACCAGACGGCCTTGATTGAGCCTTGCATACACTCCTCCCTTAACATCCTCGTCAATATTTCATTATGAACACCAGCCTCAAAAACGGCGGCAAGGAAGACCCTGGGTCGGACATGGTTGCGGGTGGGTCCACAGCATGATAGTGATGCCATTGGCCTGTGTTTCCTCCTCCGTAATGAGCCTGCCAGTAGCCGGAGTTGTTGCCGCTGAGAAAAGAGGGGATGTCGACCGAGTGCTGATGAGTCTCCAAACCGCCTGTGCTCCCGGCGGCTGAGAGATTGTCCGTTCCCATAACGAATTTATTTCTCAAATCGGGGGTTTTCACCCCGTCGCAAGTCCTCCCATCACAGAGGCACCAGCCGTCCGGGACCGGCCCCAATGGATACCACATCACTATCGTTCCTTTGGGAATTGGAGACTCCTCCAGCGATTTAGCCCTTATCGCATACGGGACACTCAACAAAGGTTGCCGGGGGACCATCGGGCTTTCCGCGCCGGACATCCCTGCGCCGCCTAGAGCCTGGATTTCCAGGTATGCGGTTGTCGTGGCGAGGGCGTCATTGAGGAACTGGTATTCTCCTCCCTGGGAAGGGTCTTCAAGGGCAATCTGAAAATTTCCGTTCATTACAACAACGGGATATTTTTCCTTACTCCAGAGCAATCCTTCCAAACCTGGCCCAGGGCGATTATAAATCGAGAACTTGATGCGGAAATCGTTGCCGTTGCGGTTTACACCATTAGCATCGGTAAGGCGGCCCTGGACATTAAACCCGGCAGGAATCGCCCAAAGATTAGTTCCGACAAGAAACGTAAAAACCCCCGCAAGCACACAATTAAAGATTTTCATAATTTCTCCTTAACATATTCGCAATAACCCGGCAAAAAACCTGTTGCTATCCGGTAGGACGTAGTTATGGTCGCGCAAAAACAAACCCCGGCCTGCCCGTAATTACGCGCCGGCGGAAAAGTGATTCACTGGTTGCCTTAAAATTTTCCAGAACTCCCCGAAACAGTATATGGAGATATATCCCGATTTGTCAAGGCCCCCCGTTTTAGCTATATAAAATACAATGGAAACGTGTATTCTTGGCTTTCTTAGCGTTTTCATAATGTTATATATTTCCTGAAGAGTTTGTCAACAATTCCCCAAAAAGCGTTATCAGCTGCATCCGCTGCATTCCCTCATCTCCCGTAAAAAAAGCCCGCAATCCAGAGAAATGTGGGGAGTAATTATGGCATAGGGGACGTTGTTGAAAGATTGATTATTTATGCACCGCAAGATTTTCATGCAAGTCTTTCCCCCTCTCTATAAGTCTTGAAATTGCCCCGCAAATTAGCCCCAAATCCCTAGTTAGTTTCACACCGCGGATTTTGCTCTTTTCCTTTGCAAGATAACAATATACCGCCCGCGCTTTAACCACTTTTCTTGCCTGACTGCCGCCCACAATTTCTTTTTTGCTCACTCCGGTAATTTCACATACCTGCCGCATTATCTCCTGCGGCGATATTTTTAATTCCGGCAATTCCCCCGCTTCTTTTAAAATAGACTCAACAAAATCCCCGCTCCCCAGAATGCGCTCATCAAATATTTCTTTTTCCCCGCTTCTCCTAAAAGTTAAAACATTTCCGAGCCCGCCCATGCTCTTTACCAATCCACCACCGGAATATTCCCCGCCTTTATACTTGTTCTGACGGTCTTTTAGAAAGGTTTCATATTCTTGCACGGCTTTTTTCTCATTCTTTCCGAAACAACCCTTCTCACACCCACTAAGCAGCTCAACCGGACCGTTGTATAGGTGCTTATTATATTGGCATAACATTGACCGCCGTAATTCGCGATCGCACATAGGCAGTCCCCTGCCGAACAAGATAAGTATTAATCTTCTGTTCCGGATTGACAAAGAATTGGTTCGCGGCAAGTATTGTCCCCACTTTAAATGCCGTGCCGGCGGAAACATTTATTGCGCCCCATAGCAAACCGGCCAGCACGACAAATATTCCCGGCAGGAACAACGCCGGAAAAAGCCACAGGAGCGCTAGGCGCTTAAGGTTTTTTTTCATTAAGGGAAACATGTTTTAAGCCGGACGGACGCCG
>Ga0154592_1114_pt1 | contig 15377 bp, 13 predicted proteins | sample RifGroF2_FD_116021 | JGI IMG/M metagenome (GOLD analysis project Ga0154592, IMG submission 116021) | Elusimicrobia bacterium GWF2_52_66 | reverse complement strand
AGAAACGGAAGAAAAAGATGAACGCCTGCTTTGGCTCGGGTTCCTTAAGGCTTTCACAAGGGCTTTAGTTCAGATAAACCTCTACAAGCCGGATCACCCGCAGGTGCGCATGGCCCTGGATGAAGGCCAGTCTTTACTTGAAAAAATCACAACCGCCTCACCCGGCGGGGAGTTATCCCTGACGCTTGACAACAATAAACTTATAGTCAACGGCTCCCCTCTTCTGACAGCCGATAAACTGCCCAACTCCCTGAAGAATCTTTTTTCCAGATTCCACATCCAGACGCTCTCTTTCCTGAACGGAGTCTCCAAAGATGATCTGCTCGCTCTCTGCCAGATGCAGGCCTTCAAAGTTGACGCCGCCGCCTATCTTAAAGAACACGGGATAGAAAAAATTTCTGTCAGTCTGGCAATTTACGCGAAGGTTGACAAAGCACAGGCGCAAACAACGGAAGCCGTGGTAAACCCGTCCCTCCCGGGCGCGGAGGAGCGGGGACAGGCTGAACCGCTGGATAAAGCGCTCTCCGACCTTACCCTTAACGACGCTCTGTCCACATTGGCGGCCAAAGCGACGCCTGATACCGGTGAACAGCGCGCCGTGACTGAGCTTCTGATCAAAAAAATAAAAAATGAGATGGAAGCCAATATTTCTAAAGCCGTTGAAGGGATAAGGCGTGAGAAAAAGAAAATAGAAAACGACATAGCCCGCACTGAGTCCGTTATTTCAAATATAGCCGAAGGCGTGGTGGTAGTGGACAAGGACGGCAAGATTTTAATGATGAACCCGCAGGCGGAGACTATTTCCGGCAAGGCGCTCAGCGAACTCTCCGGCAAGAAAATTTTTGACATCAACCAGCTTGAAAACCAGGTAGTGTCGCTCGCAAAAGAAATAGGAAGCGTGAACCAGCGCGAAATTTCAAAGGATGTGGAACAAAAAGGCGGAAAGGATCTCAGTGAGGCCATAAAAAAATCCACCGCCATAATACAAAACGAGGACGGCAAGGTGGTGGGATCGGTCTCAGTTCCTACCGACTCAACAAAGCTGAAACAGGTGGAACAACTCCAGCGGGATTTTATAGCCAACATGACCCACGAGTTACGTTCGCCTCTTACCTCCATACACATGGCGCTTGACCTGCTTTCCAGGGAAAGCGGAATTGGAGACGGCACCAAAAACATGCTCAATACCGCCATACGCAACTCGGAACGCCTCAATTCCATCATCACTGATATACTTGACTTCTCTAAATTACAGTCAGGCAAGCTGGTTTTACACCAAGAGAGCGTCTCCGCGGAGGAAATAATAAAAGAGGCGACTGAATCAATGAAGGCCTGGACCGCCTCAAAAGGCGTAATGCTCTCTACATTTCCCGAACCGGGTCTTGGCCACATTTACGCGGATAAACGCCGCACCGTGCAGATACTGATAAACCTGATATCTAACTCTATCAAGTTCACTCCGTCCGGAGGCAAAATAGAGGTAAGCGCCGATACAGGCAAAGGAACTCTGGCAAACTTCATCTTCTTCTCCGTGAAAGATACCGGTTGCGGCATAAAAAAAGAAGACCAGGGCAAAATTTTTGAAAAATTCGTGCAGGTGGCCGCCGGGGAAAAAGTGGGCGGCACGGGACTAGGTCTTGCCATCACAAAGGCTATGACCGTAATGCAGGGCGGCCGCATAACGGTTGAAAGCGAGCCGGGCAGAGGCTCCACCTTCCGCGTGGGCCTTCCCGTTTACAAAAGACAGTCCGAACGCCAGGTTCCGGACCAGCTCACGGAAGTTAAAGAAGAAAAAATCTGGTGGCGCAGGCTGCTGGGAATATAGCGGCAAGAGTAAAGAGTATCCAGTAATCGGTAATCAGTAACCGGTAAAACATAATTTATAGAACACCGGCGTTTTCATCCTCCGAAAACCTGATTCGCGAAACATACATTGTATCCTGCCCGTTATAATTATAAAATGTACAAAGCAGCGGTAAGCGGCGCTCTTTCTTACCGCTTGTTACCGGTTACCGATTACTGGCCTATGGCCGTGCCGTATAAAGGGCTATGACCATCAGACAGCCTGGCTACCGGCAACAGAGGCGCCCATATCTCAACGGGTAGAGTCCCAGCCTGCGAAACCATCAAATCCCCAATGAAAATCCGGCGTTCCCTATGGAAAACCCTGTTGGGGTATGATGGGATATGACCGTTTTGGACACCCGATGGACACCTATATGGACACCAAAGAAGTGAGCGTTCGCACTTCCTAAATAGTGGCGAGAAACCGTCGTTTCGGATTTTCAAAAACGACCCCCAACATCAAGGGAAAAACATTTTCTTGGGCAGTTTCTTGGGTAATTTCTTGGGTAAGCCAGCCCGGTCTAATAGCCGTCGAATACAAACCCTTATATTTTAGGGGATTACTACATGAAAATTAGGATTTTCTCCACAGTTTTCTCCACAGTCTCCTCCCAACCTTATCAATATATTAAGAACCGTGCTGTATCTTCTCCTACAAATTATTGATGCTCCTCAATAGCGCCACGTCTTTGTTGTTGCTCTTCGGTTTGATGCTGCTCAACACTTTCTTTTCAACTTCAGGCGTCCAATAAATCTTGAGCTTGTTCCTCGCGCGGGTGATAGCTGTATAGAAAATATTATGAGAAATCAACTCGTCTACCTCATCTGTAATTACGATCTTTACCGAGTTGTATTCTAATCCCTGTGCTTTATGAATCGACACCGCATAGGCCACCTGAAACGGGACGACCGCCGAAGATAATATATCGTCATCTTCATCCGTGCTTTTGTATTTATTTACAAAAAAACTAATCACTGAATGTCCAGTTGCAGAATCCTCTAGCAAGGTGAAGTCATACCTGGCGGCATCCATCCCGTTAATTACCTTGTCCAACTCAATGTCGAACTGGATTTGATTTTCAAAAACTTTAATCCCGGCAATTCGACCTTTTGTGTTGTTATATATCAAAGGTGCAAATCGTTCAGACTCATTAAACAAGATTGGATCATTGACCTTATAGAACTGAATACCCCACTGGATGGCGGGATTAAGGTTCGATTCCTGCAAGAAACGGTTAATGTTGTTTATCCCGTAAAGGCCGTCATAGTTCAGACATAGAATTATTTCGTCAGCTTCAGCAGGTTCAAAAATTGACGCATCAAGCCTGGCGGAATAACCATTCTTAGCGATATGTTCAAGAATAGTCTCGTCCATGTGGCGCACTCTTCTCCACAACTCAAGCAAACCAGTGTTCTTAGTTCTATAAGGCATGGTCAACTCAAACACGGAATTTTTCTGAATGAAACTCCGAGCAGTGCTAAACCAGTTGCCAAAACGAATTGATTCTATCTGATAAATGTCGCCGACTAAAACCAGGAGCTTGAATGTTGCTTTCTCCAAAACATTCCGCATATCTCTGTTGTTAACAGTGCTACATTCGTCAATTATCAGTAAGTCATATTCCGTGGATGTATCTTGTCTCTTCAAAAACTTTGCGATAGTTTCGAAGGTGCAATTTGAAGCAGTTACCCTACGCTTCAGGTTATCCACCGCTGGATTTGTATTCGCTAAATACAACTTTTTATTCCCGGAAAACAAATGCGATATGTGATTAATCAGTGTTGATTTGCCCGTACCAGCGGAGCCATAAATTAGCACGACAGTAGACTTCTCAAACATCTCTGTCAAAGCTGCTTTCTTTTCGTCACTGTCGATTTTATGATCTGTCGATTGTAACCAAGAAATGACCGACTTGGAGTAGTTTGTGATACCTTTTTGCACCAGTTCATTAAGCTTTTTGATGATAAAAAGCGTGTCCTCCTGGTACCCTCGGATGTAAATTTGTCCGTTTTGAGTTTCTAAGCGGCGATCTGTATGCCCCCACCACAATGCATCATTATATTTTTGAATAAGCGCATTGGAGTCACTAAAGCTGGAAACATCTTCAACAGGGGTATAGAGTTGCCCCTGAATTTCAGCGCTGTTCTTTATACGTCGTGCAAATAACTCGTGTTCCTTGGCGGTTGAATCGGTGCACTCAAACAAATCCGAGAGTTTTGGATTATGATTAATCAATGATGTATTGAATGGCATCTTATCAAAAGGGATGCAGCCATTCTTTAAACAAAGGTTAGACAGCTTTCTGTTGCCACCCGTTATTTCATACTGTGATTTTATGATTTTGTTGTTCAGATGATAGAGCAAATAACGAATAACATTACCGCCGGCACCAGAGCTTTGCGTTATCTTACGGCATTCATCCAGGAGATCGATGAAAGGCAAAGCAACGGTTTTCTTGGCTATTCTTTGCCGCACAGCACTATAATCACCGTCAGGGAAATCAATGAGTTCGACCAGACTGAACCCTGTTCCCGTCAAAAAGCCCATCAACTCACGGTATTCCGGATTCGCGCTAGTCATCTTCAGGTCTACACCGAAAATCTTCGCAAAATTATTTAGCTCACAAGGGCGTATAGATGTTTCCCATCTAACGATGATGAGAATGGGCATAATTTTGCCGAGAATTTCTATGCGGTCACTAACTGTGTATAACCTCGCCGCATAGAACTGGGAAATATCCAAAGCAGTGAAGGCGATAATTCTATCGAACTTGCTCGATTTCTCATTGGCAAGAGTAAAGGTTACCTCGTAGTAAATCCTTTGACCAACAAAGAATGGCTTTATCTTTCTGATATAAAACCTCTCGTGCCGCGTCTTGCCAGAATCGAATACGTTGTGCCGATTTACCTTATCGGCAATCTTTTCATAATACTCTTTTAGGTCTGAATCCGTATTTATCGGAAATTTATCCAGATTCCCGAGAATATCAAGAGAATATCTTGCTTTCAGGTATTCTCGGATTTTCAGAAGGAACTCATAATATTTAAGCATCAGCCGCTCGGAGTCCTCTTCGCCTTGAGTATAGTGGGATACGACTATTTGCAGAAAATAATGAAAACGCCGTAAGAACTTTAATTCACCCCTTGTTTTTACAAAGGCGATTGCAGCGCAGATATTGGGGTATGTGATATCTATATCCCGCCCGTCGGCGTAGGCCTTGAGCATGATGTGCTCAACAAGATTCCGAAGCTGTTGCAGAATCGCCTGAGAGAGTGCGCCCCTTTCAGAAGCGTCGAACTTGTTGATATAACCACAAATGGCTTTATCAATTACTAAAATCTGTACATCTATTTTAGAACACATTTTTGCCGGCTTTGTCATCTTCGTCCACCACACTTAACAAGTGATTCTGTCATAATTGTTTTAATAGGTAGCAATCACTAATTTCCCACATTCTTAAATGCTGCCCCTTTTCAATAAGAAACCGTAAACGTTCACATGGCGACATACCTTTCAACTGTGCTTTAGCAATGATTACCAGCAATCCGCCAAGGCGCTCTCGTTGTTCTGGGGTAAATACTTGCGAATATGGGCTCATGCTATTCGGGTTGATTCCTTTACACAAAAAGCTTCCCGCTTGACGAGCAAATTCGGAATTTGGATTGTTTATGGCAAAATTGGACGCACTTGCCACAGTATCTGCCAATTGAAGGCCAGGTGTAACTTTTGAGTTTTTTAATTCAATTCCTTTTATAAGCGAAAAAATCTTCATCTTTCTCCCTGAAGGCATTTCAAAATCCTCTGTTTTAGCGGCAACTCTCGCCTGCAATTCAGGCACTAACTGAGTTAAGGGCTTTGATTCATCACAATAAACCTCCAATGATGAGCCATTCTCCGACCAACCACACAAAAGGGAAAACAACGATGTAAAAGTCGGATCCATCAACCATCGCGTGTGCTCATTAGTTTGGAGCATCTCAAATTCTTTCAGTATTGCAGTTCGGTTGTTGGTAACCAGTTCCTTGATGACACTAAAAATAGTGCCCTCCTTACCAAGATCAGGAACCTTTTTTAAAGTCTCAAATATTAAAGCCGTATTACGTGCTCGTATTCCTAAAGAAATTCCTTTAAGTATTTCTTCCGAGTCTATTGCTGCCTGAGAATATATTAAATCCGCCACATAGTAATTCAGCTTTTGTGCGTAAAAATACCAATTGCATTCTGATATTGCTGGCTCAACTAAGTATTCAAATACATTGCAAGCGGCGGCATATTTTTTATTAACCGCAATAAATTGGAATCTTTTGTCGAGTTTCGACAAAATCTTAAGTATTACCCGCTGGCCTTTAGAAGATCTGCAAAGTTTCGCCCCTTTAAGCTCAGTAGCAGTAAGACTGAATTCTTTTGAAATCTCGACAACCAGCTGCGAAGCTTCCTCTGGAGAAATTTCTACCGAACTGTAAACAAATATTGGTTGGTCTTTATCAAGCAGATTATTGCCGGTATATCCAGATTCATCCAAGTACAATGTAGGATGTTTGTTTTGCATAGAATGCAATGAACTTGTGACGTTCCCCCGAAAACCAGACCACCCACTGGTTTGGAATTTTTAAGTATGATGATGATTTTCTCAACTCCCGCAAGACTTAAACTAATGGTTTCCGTAATTTGTTGTGTAGCAATCGCGGGATTCTCAGCCATTACTGAGAATTTTCTCCTTACTTTTCTCTTTACCCTTCTCCATACTTAATCCCCCTGTTAGGATTCATTCAATGACTAAAAACCATCAGGGACCTACACCTCTCTATGATGCATCCTCTATCTCCCCTGCTTCGCCGGACAACTCCTAAATTATTTTTGAAGCATAGTTTTTCCTAACGACACTGCTGATATAACTATTCAATCCCTGCCCAGCACCGGCCAAACCTTTCATATGTTCAACATCTGAACGTCCAGGGCGCTGATAATTATAAAGATAAACTGATCCATCACTGAATTGCACCTTTATATAGTCAACGCCAGTCTCATAGGTAGCCACACCAGAATTTCCACCTATATTTTGATAATGTTCCATTCTACCTCCATAACCCGATCATTTTCTGAATCCCAAAAAAAGAAAATTTTATTCCCAAGAATATTTTTTCCCGACAGGACAGCCACAACTAATTTTCTTATCTGCCAGAGTGTAATTTCTCCCTGAAATCAGGCGTCCACAATGGGCGCACCGGAATGCAACCTCCAGCTTCTGGACATCTGCATAAAAAGTCCTAAGATCTGGAATTGTTGCATTAAAATCACTGTCATGGGACTCCTTATTCCCGACAAAAGAAGAGTTAAAAAGGGATTCAAACACGGAATTGTCCAACAGGTCTGATTTCTTTCGCTTAAGCACAGCCTTAAGCCCGGTCAATAATTCATAAGACATTCTATTTTCATTTTCGCTGTTATAAAGGAATCGGAGTTCCACCTGCAAATTGAAACAGATATCTTTCAGCAATTGTTCGAGATATTTCCGGGTCAGATTTCCCAATCCCTCCGGGTCTGATCCCGAGAACTTTGCCTCAATTTTTGCCTTCAAATCCATCAAAGGCGGCGCTTCCAAACATGCGCCACCTTCAGGAGTCCAGCGTATTTTATTTACAAACCAGTTTTTACCTTTGATTGCATTGGCAAAATACCCAAACCAACTCGTGTTGTGGGTAAAAACCAAAATTTGATAATTCGAAAATTTTTCCAGCAGCAGATTCACAAAGCGTAACCGATGATTCGCATCAAAACTTGAAACAACATCATCAAGAACGAAATATCTATTGCCCTTGCTAAAAACTTTTGCGGATGCAAGGAACAGGCATATACCAAGACAGTTGAGATGGGACTCGCTCAAATATTTATCTGGAGGAGAAACCAGATTGCCATGAAACTTAAACTGAAGGGTTAGGCCGAGTAATTCGCCATCAGATTCAATTGGGATAAGCTGTATCTCATCAACCCCCTCGGAAGTGTTCATGTAGCCGTAAAAGTCATTAATATCTTTAGAAATTGCCGTCAAAAATGCGGCAAGCCCCGCGCTTTGCTTGCTGACGAATGCGGAATACATCAATTCCATAGAAGCAAGTTGGCGAGACAGAATGTCCCGTTCTTTTTTTAAAGTTCTGATTTCGAGATATGCTGTTTTTGTCAACAGCAGTTTGTTATTTATCAAAAACTTAAGATCATCTTTTTTTACAGCGTATGTTTCCTGTTTGAGTTCAAGCAACTCGGAACGGAGCTTTGCCAGTCCCTCCGCATCAAGCGGGAAATATTTAGCTGGCGGAATGGGTGAGGCCTCTGCTGTTTTCATTGCCTGTAAAGATTCGGAATTCAAATTCCTGAGCGATTCAATAAACAATTTTGGCTCAGCATTTTCCTTTTTACCCCAAAGAGGCTCTCGCAAAACATTCTCACACAGCAGGCCTATTGCTTCATGGATGGAAACTATCTCCTGTTTTAGCTCATCCAGCTCCTGCTTTTCTTTTTTATAAGCTGTTAGCGCCTGAATTCTCGCTTTCAATCCTGATATAAGGTCTTTTCTGTTCTTCTCCTGACGGCAAAGAGGACAAACATCCTCATTAAAATCATCCCGTTTTAAAAGAGATAGTCCCTCCGCCAGCAGCCGTTCTAGGGCAATATTTTTCAGCTTACTCTTATCCGAGAAAACAGCCTGATATTTTTCGAAGAATCGCGCGTATATTTCAGAGGCGGTTTGCCTGCGCGCGGCAAAGACTAATATAAATTCGAGTGCCTTCTCGCAGGAAAGCTGGAGCTTCAAGGTCTCTTCATTTTCCGGCAACTTTATCCGTTCAAGAATCTTGTCTACACTCTCCATATCCCTTACATCTGCCTGGAGTTTCAGCGGGACAACCAATTCGGAAATAGCCTCAAGATATTGGACATCATCATTAATATTCCTGGACACCTGCTCCAATATTACAGACTGCTTCGCATTAATCTGGGAATCATAATCCCGTAGTTTAATTTCTTTTTTTAAATCCCCAACTGCTTTTTTCAGGACATCTCTTGTTTTTGTAACCTCTTCGAAACCGATAATCAGTGAAATTTCCCTGAGTTTGTCATTCTTCGCACACAATATGAATTCCAAAAGAGCCTGATATCTTAAAATCAGATTTTTAATATTAGAAGCGGCAAGGTATTGACCGAATTCCTCTCCTGAATTCGAGTGTTCACCAAGCAGGACGCCCCTCTTCAAATATAGCCTCTTCTTTGAATCATATTTATTATCCGAGAACTTGATATCAACAGATGCCTCTTTATCTTCTGGTAAAAATATATTCCTCAATGCCGCTATGCCGCCACGCCCAATTTCGCCAGTTGACAGGTGTTTAACCTCGTCAGCATAAAACCACTCCAGTCCATCTGTAATGGAACTCTTTCCACTTCCGTTCTCTCCATAAATCAACATTGATTTCCCTTCTAAAGGCAAAGAGAGCTGGTCTTTTACACCTCTTAATCCAGAAATCTCAATGTTTTTTATTTTCATTTTGAGACTCCTTCCGGATAAGAGTAAGCGCATTAGAGATATTTATGTTGCTCAGCTTCCCATCGGCATAAAGTTTCTTTAAAGCATCTGCGATGCTTTTATCAATACCATCCAGACTGTTTATGCCGGAGAAAAAGTCTGCGACAATTTCCGCACCGCTTTTAAGATTTTCTGTCATTAGAAATCTCCTTCTTATCAAAATACTTCCAGTCAATAAGGAGCCTTAAATCGATATCCCGCTTCTGAACCTCAAACCCGGTTTTATTATTGCAGATTGGGTACACCCCGAATTTTTCCACAAAATCTAATATAAAATAGCTTTCCAGATCTTCAATACTGTAACTCCATAAATCCTTCAGCATGGCAAAATTCAGATATGTGAAATTTAGTTGCTCAACGGAACGATAATTTACCAGGCCCTGGTTCCCCGAAATCCCGTCATAATGGTCGGAAAGTCTTTTGCCTATGCTATTGGTTTTCTTCTCACTCATTCCGATATAAATAAGCCTAGACTTCCCAAACGGATACTGGATATCCGTTTTTTCCAAAAAAATAAAATATAAGCCGCAAATGCCGGCCAATGGTTTAATATTCTTTAGTGCAAAGCACTGATGCCTATCAAAAAAAAACTTGATTTCTCTCATAAATAATATAATTATGGAATGGCTTGAGTGTTAAACATTAAATCCAAATAGAAGTCCTTGACTCAGCCTTTATTATAATTTTTCTCTTTCTCGCCTGATGGAAACACCTTTCGAAATAGTTGGACGAAAAAGATGTCTTTTATAATTACACACTGCCTACCCCAACACGGAAGCTTAACGAATTAACCCATTTTTGCAAAGAGTTTGCCAGTTTGCTTGCGGCAAATGCTTGTCTTTGGACATTTTAAGCAATTCTATGGCTTTTAGACCGGAGCAAGGGATCTTAGTGGCATTAAATATTTTTACAGCTTCACTAGGGAATGATTCCGCAAAACCACCCGCAACATATGAACAGAATGCAAGATTAAACCTCTGGCCGGCAACGGCTCGATAGTTGGGAATATAGTTGGAAATCATTTTCGCATAATCAGCAGAGGGTAGGTTGTATCTAACCACGGCTTTTGTGTCAACTATACCGCAGGCATCTTTGAGCGGAGAGTATACCACAATGTCGGTAAATGCCCCTTTCTCTGTACGGCTTTTGCGTTTACTCCCAGTCCACTGCGATTTCAAACCAAGACCGGAGTTGAACAAATTGTTCGTTGCCTGTTCAAACTCAGCAGCGCATAAGACGCCGCCCACCGAAAGTTCCAGATACTTTGTCTCAAAAATATCAAGGGATTGTGGAATAAGTTTTTCGACCACCGAAAGCACTTCTTCTTTCGGCCCGCCGATTCTCTCTAGGATGTATGTTACCAATGGTTCTGAGACTTCGGTTACCGCATGGGTGCCGCAATATTCGTAGAATCCAGCCTTAATAAAAGATTCTTTTAAAACAGGCGTGCTTCGCCCCTCCGCAACAACACGTCTTGTGTCTTTGTTCCTATTCCATGCCCCATAAGCCCGTTGGAAGCCCTCTTCATTTTCCGGATTCGCAAAGTAATTATTTTCATCTTTTAGTGCGGCTTGATACGCGGGCTCAATCTCTGGGTTAAATGCGTATGCGCCGCGGACTTGTTCGACCGGGACAATAAGCAGACAGGATTCCAAATAATTTTTGCAGGTATTGGCTATGGTTAAAACATCAACGATTCTTGACTCAACAGTGTTATCTGCGGTCCGTGGGGTGAAAAGATCTTCTGCGGGATTTAAAAGTAAATCTTTAAGCCTGGTTCCAGATCGAAGCTGTAAAATCTTTTCCACACAATAATCTTCACATGAGTGGCTATGGCCGTATATAACTGGGACAGCCATTTCTTCGGCAGTTAAATATGAGATTTCCGGCCGCTTAAGAAGATTGAGGATAAAAAGAAAAGGCTTAACTTTGATTTCGGGGTTAATTTTGACCTGGGTCCCGAACGAATATGGGCTTGGATACTGAAGGTTCAACAACTGGCGCTGCAAAATCTTCAGCGGCGCCCCAGTCTCGCAGATATCGTCTCCGGCAATAGTAAACTCGATTCCGCCGCCCGGCGTTTTGTATATTAAGCCTAAACATCGAAGCTGTGCTTCATATGTCCGGGGCCCGCCGCTATGCGGATCATAGGGACCATAATCTCTTACAATACCTATAGACACCAATTTACCTCTGAACTCATTTTGCAGGCTTTGATTGCCGGTCCAAATAAGCCCTTTTAAAGGCTCTAAAAAAGAAAGACCTTGCGCCACTTTCCAAGGCTCAATTTTTCTGACGTTTCTAGGAAACATCCATAAACGTCTAAACCGTGTATTATGGCTGGCGAATTTGGGAGTTTGGGCCATATGATCTCAAATAAAAAATATAGGAATTTATCTACTTTAGATATTTTACTATTCGTGCGACGCTTTTTGAGAAGTTTTTATATATATCATGTTCCCAAATGCGGATTACCTTCCAGCCGGACTGCCGCAGGGTGCCAGTAACTTCCTTGTCCCGGGATCTGTTCCTGCTGATTTTAGCTTTCCAATAGCGTATATTGGATTTTGGCATTTTGAAATGGTCAGGATTGCCGTGCCAGAAATCCGAATCGATAAATACCGCGATTTTCTTTCTTCGGAAAAGGATATCCGGCTTGCCGAGGACTGTTTTTGAGTGGGTGGAAAAGTAGATGTGCCTGCGCTTTAATTCTCTGGCTATCTTGAGTTCCGGCCGGGTGCCTTCCGACCGGATATTTTTCATGTTTTTAGTTCGTTGTTCTGGCGTCAGGTTGTCCACATTTAAGAGGGTTCAGAAAAATCCATGTAGTAGGTTTCATCTTCAATTTTGTAGAAGCCTATATCCGATCTGCCATATTTTTCAAGGTACTCTTTTTTTACAAATTCCCCTTCGGCGAGTCCAAGCCTGTTCCTAAAATACTGGCCGAGCAGACTGTTATTAGACGTATGGATTCCTTTTCCGTTCTGCTGGGCGCGGTGGCAGGTTAATATTTTCCGGTCATCTGTTCGGACTATAAAATCCTGTCCGATAGGCGGAAAGAAATCTGTTTTATATATTTCTGCCGGGAGTCTTATGTATGCCTGATCAGGCTGCCGGCGCTCTTCCGGACGCTGTCCCCAATTTAAACCGGAACGTTCTGGAAGTGTTCCGTCTTTAGCGAGAAGCGGAACTTTAACAAAGGGAACTCCAGCAATTTTTAACTCCGGGGTTTCGTCTGCAAGAATTTCTTTCGCCTTTGAAGGACGTTTAAAACGTGCAAAAGCTGCATCAGGGTATATCCGAATACTGCTTCCAGCCTCTATGTGATTGCAGTATATAGTGTCTTTAATGAGCGACTTGAAATATTTCAGGCATTGGGCCGGGTCGGTTTTAACGAGGCATTCACGTTGTTTTTCATAAAAGGCAGTTTGGGTGTAATTTGCCGAGCCGACAAATCCTGCTACGGGTGTTTTACCTTTGCACCATGAGTAGACTTTTGAGTGCAATTGCGGAGTGTTCGTGATATAGCGGCAGGTAAAGCTGCCTTTGAAATCCTCATTCATTATTTTCTTAAAACCGAGGTGATTACTTTCTGAAAGGCCGTCAAGCACACACATGCCTATAATGAGGTTCACCTTAACATCTTTGTGCAGTTCGGTTTTAAGATTGTTGAGGTGATGGAAGGCCATGGCAGATGTTGCATAACCCGAAACTATAAAAAGCTCATCCGCTCCTGCGCTGACCGGATCGAGCAAAACTCTTTTGAAAAGCTTGTCGTTTAGCATTTTATTTGTGCGTTAAAACCGGGAGGGAAGCCTGCACAAAAGGATATTCAACCCCGGCAAAAGTTTTTAAAATTGACTCAAATATAATTTTTACGCCCTTGGCGGGCACAGCCATTCCGATTTGCTTTCTTACACTTTCTTTTGCGCCTTCGAAAACAAAATTATCCGGAAAAGTCTGAAGTCTTGCGCGTTCGCGGTTCGTTAAAGCCCTATTATCGGCCCAATGATAGACATGTGTGCCGCCGCCGCCGCTGCCGGTGACAGTGTATGCCGGTTTATTCGGGTCTAAGCGCTTATATATCTGGCTTATTTTGGCCCCATTTATTTGCAACGTCAAGTGTGCCGGCAGAGTGGCAGTGAAGGCATTTTGTCCAGGTTTTATGTAGGAAAGGCGCTCCATAACATGCGCGGACTGCTTGGTCCGCTCGTTATTGGGGGCATTTTTTGGTATCGGCGGGTTTTCAATGGCTTGTCTGCTTGTAACTGGACCGCTTTTAAGCGGGGCAGGAACCACAAATGTTTTCCCGAGATCCTTTCGAATCCCCACAATTATTATCCGGTGTCTCGCTTGAGGAACTCCGTAATTTTCGAATTTGTACAGATGCGGTACTACATTGTAACCACAATCAAACATTTCCCGGGTTATTTGTTCAAAAGCACTTCCATCGTTTGCGTTCTTAAGACCGCCCACATTTTCCGCAAGGAACCAATCCGGGTTAAAAATTTTTATTGCTTTAATCCCATAAGAATACAGCGGGCCAAAAACTCCGGCCATTCCTTTTTGTTCCCCGACAACACTGTAGTCGTTGCAGGGGAAGCCAAAGGCTAGCGCGTTAATATCGTCCAGCTTGTTAAAATCAAGTTTGCGGATGTCTCTGCAAATAACGGTATCGTCTGCGCCAGGGCAGATGTTTTTGCAGTATGTGGCGCAAGTGTCTTTGTCGTAGTCATTCGCCCACTGATGTGCAATATTATAAGTTTCTTTTCTTGAATTTGTCGCAGAAGCGGACGTTGCACCGATAGCAATTCCGCCGGGCCCGGAGAACAACTCTCCAAGTTTAAAAGTGATGGTTTTGGGCTTAGTTTGACTGACTTTTTGCTTCTTGTTTTTTAGTGTTTGCAGGCTCATATTTCCCCCCGAAATTATACTATATTGGTCCATCTTTTGCAGCTTCCCCTACGGACCTCTGCCCATAACAGAGGCCGTACAGGGTGCTTTTTAAGCTTCCAGTATACGCTTTATTTTATCGTCATCTATTCCGCGTTTCTTTAATTTTTCATCGACCGTTTCAACAAATAAATCATCCAGATTTATTTTGTCTATATCGGAAGTATTTTTCAGGGCAGCAGATACTGTTTTTGCCAGACCTAAAAGGCCTTTTACGACCGCAAATGCGGGGTTCGCCGCCAACATCAAGCCCGCCGCGTTGCCAAAAGCATCAAGCAGTTTTATGGCTCCGGTCTTTTGGCCTTCGTCTTTAGCAATTTCCGACAATGCCGCTTTAAGTATTTCGTTGTGCTTCATTGTGTTCTCTCCTTAGGGAAGTTTTATCCCCAGCTTATCGCAGTAGTCAATGATCTGGCTGCTCATTATTGCCAGTTCACGGGCTTGTTTGCCGACATCATTGGTTTTCGTGGAGGAAGTCTCCGCGATTTTCAATGCTGTTATATAAGTGTTGTGAGCTTCTGCGTACTTGTTGAGAATTTTTTTAAACTCGCTCAAGTCGGCAAGAGTTTTGCGCTGTACACTGGTAATAGTCCCAGCATCTGCCGCTTTTACGATTTCAGTTATTTGCTCAACCACAGTATTACTCACTTCTTCATATATCTGCTGGCTTATCATTGCGCCTTGCTTCGCTTTATTGGTAGTTGCACATGCTGATACCATAAAGAGAAGTGCTGGGAACAAAAATATCCAGGCTGTTGCCATCGTCTTCTTCATTTGTTTATGCCTCCTTTAGGCAGTTTCTCTTCCGGATATTCGGTTAAGAGGCATGGAACTATCTGTGCCATGCAAGAATAGTGTAGCAGACCAACGCGACAGCGTATTGTCGCGTTGAAATAGTTTTTTCAGGCACAGCTGTCCGGGGAAAGTTTTAAACTGGGGTGGGGTGTAAACCGAGTCGGACCTTAGAATAGGCCAAATCTCCTATGAGAAAGGGATTTTATG
>Ga0154592_1150_pt1 | contig 20381 bp, 10 predicted proteins | sample RifGroF2_FD_116021 | JGI IMG/M metagenome (GOLD analysis project Ga0154592, IMG submission 116021) | Elusimicrobia bacterium GWF2_52_66 | reverse complement strand
CCCCGGCTCCGGCATTACTGCCGTTGCCGCCGCCGCTGCCGAAACCGGCTGCCCCGGAAATCCCGCCGGCATATCCTAATCCATCCACATTTACGCTTGAGCCCGGCTGAATATCCATATTGCCGGCAACATTCAGATTCACAGCATATAACCGGTTCCCGCCTGAATTAGCCATGGCCGTAATTTTAGAACCGCTCCGCAGCGTCAGGTCACCTATGAAAGTCAGCGTCGTTGTGCTTTCCTGCTGTAATGTCGCGTTGTCAAACGCAAAATCGCTTATCATCGTTAAACTGCTGATCGCCAGCGTATTTGTCCCCGCAAACGAAGCGTTTGAGGTGATAATAGGTGTTACGCTGTTATCAAAAGCCAGTTTGGCGTTCGTCATGCTTAGCGTGCTGATTATTAGAACTGATGTTTCGGCTATCGCGGAAGTGATAGGTGTGGTACCGGCGAAAGTATAGAGGGTATTTACGATCAACTGCGTCTCACCGCGGTTGTCCACGTATATGGTGCCGGCTCCGCCATTTCCGCTAGGTCCAACGCCTGAATTAGCCGTCATGGCTAACGCGGCGGTGTTACTGCCTGATACGCGGATCGCGATCCGCCCGCCGCCGCCTCCGCTACCGTTGTCCCAGCCGGGGGAATGTCCGCCATTGACCGTCACTATCCCATTCCCGCTCAGATTGCCCGCGTTTATATTAATCGTCCCACCCGCGCCTCCAGCTCCGCTGTTATTAACGCCGCTGTTGCCGTTGGCGCTGATGATGCCGTTGTGATTAAAAACTCCACCCACTGTCAGGATAACAGCGCCTCCGCCATTCCCGCCTCTACCGTCGTAACATGACCCACCGCCGCCGCCGCTGCCCAGATCAGTCGGATTTGCCAGCAGATCATAGGCCGAACACCCAGCATATCCAAAACAGTCACCCTGCCCGCCATGACCGGCGCCGGAGCCGAACCAGTAAGTGGCAATACCTTTGCCTGGACCGTACCCGGCCACCCCATGCGAACCGCCCGCATAGCCCAGTCCATCAACTGTAATACTGGACCCCGATTCCATTACAAAATCGCCAGCCACTTCCAGATTCACAACACTTCGCTTTAGATCCGTGTTGGCCGTGTGCTCTATTTTAGATCCGGCCAGCATATACAAATTGGCGGCATGAATAGGTTCGGTTGTACCCTGGGTTAATACAGCATTCCTGTTAAGCGTCAGGTTGCCGGTGAAAGTGATGCCGGTGGAAATAAGCAGAATGGGCGCGGACAGCCCTTGCGCGTCGCCTAATGCCAAAGAATGGAACGCTGTCGGTGAGCTGATATTTATTGTATCCCTGGTGGCCAAAACTACGGTGTCGTTAGCAGTCGGTAATTTACCATTCAGCCAGTTAGCGGGGTTACTCCAGTTACCGTCGCCGGCAAGACCGGTCCAGGAAATATTTTCAGGCGCTTGTCCGAAAAACGCCTGGAACGTATGGGTGGCTTCTGTATTGTCAACGTTATCCACACCGTAATACACGATCTTGTGAAAACCTTCAGCCAATGTGAATGTGCTTTGGAATACTGTAAAAGCCCCGCCATCCAGGCTAAACAGTACGTTCTTTAACCCGGACGCCACGCCGTTTGATTCCGGGTCGGAGCTTATAAAGCTTATGTAATGGTCGGTTGAAACAACCAGATTCCCCTGCGCATCAGTTGTGCTGGAGCCATATATGTGAATTTCGGTCACCGGTGACGTGTTATCCACGGTAATGCTGGAAGTTTTTACAGCCTCTGTATTGCTGAAAGTGTCCACGCTGTAATATTTCACAACATGGCCGCCCTCGCCCGCTACGCTGAAAGTCCCGGCATAAATCATGAAGGTGTCCGAATCCACGGAATAATGTAAAGCCTCCACATCGCCCAACCTGTCTCCCAACACTGCCGCGTCGTCATAAGCACTCAGGCTTATGGCTGTTTTTGAAGTTATATATATTTTATCCTCTACCCTATACTCTGCCCCCTCTACCCGTAATTCCGTCACCGGCGGCAGAGAGTCCACAGATTTTGTCCGCAGAATGCCCAAATCAACATAGGGGGTCTCCACCCCGGCCGAATTCCTGGCCTTGGCGTGCGCGTAATAAGTGGTGTTCGGCGTAAGGCCGCTAAAGGTGTATTCGGGCTGATTAATCCAACCGCTTTCCCCCGCCACCGGCAACCAGCCGGCTATTGTGGAAATCTGTATAAAGTACTGCGTCAAACCATTGTTAGCTTCGGCGTTCCAGGTTATGGTGAAACTGGAAATGAATATCTGTGAAGCAATTATCTGCCCCGGAGGCGCGGCCAGGGTCAGCGCGTGCCCAAGCAGGACCTGCTCTGAAGTTACCAGGGTTTCAATGTTCCTTGTTATGCCATGGAAAAAATAGGTGGTGTTGGGCATAAGCCCTTCAAATACATAAGAACGGTCAAACGAGTCCTTGAAAGGCGCGGCAAGGACCGCCGGTGCAAATGTGTCAGTATCGGCCCATATGCCGTATTCAATGGGCAGGTTATTATTTCCGCCGGACCAGTTTACTGATACCGCGGACGAACTTATAGAACCAACTACTAAGTTCACAGGCGGGTTAGGGAATACATACATCTCCGCCAGATTTGACCCCTGGGATATATTGCCGCCGGTGTCCTGAAGCCACAGTTTTAAATAATAAGTGGCGTTGCCGGCAAGATTTTTAACCAAATAGGTTTGCGCCGCTCCGGGCGCGGTATTGGTGGCAAAGCTGACCTGCGCTAAAGCCGGGTCAAAGGCCGATGTCGGGCTGGTTGCAGCCTGTATAAGATATTTTCCGCCCACTATAGTTCCGGAACTGGCGTCTTCACCGGTAGCGCTCCAGTTAAGCCCGGCCTGACCGCCTATGGGAACAGAAAAGGCGTTAAGGTCGGCTATGGGCGCGGGGGCCGCGTCCAGTGATTCACGCGAAAAATTAAGGGTATATTCCGCCATGGATGGCGGGTTATAATCCACCAGGTTAAGGCGGTAAGAATACACTTTTGTATCTTTATCAAAATGCTTGGATATCCAGATATTATTTGTGCTTATGGTTTTGCCGTCATTGCGTACAGCGGACACAAGCTTGGCTTTACCGTCCTGGGGGGCCGCCACGGAAGTAAACACCCACAGGTTAGAACCGTAAGGTTCGGTGAATCTGAGCTTTGCGGAGGTATTTGCGCCGCTGATATCGCCAATAAGCTCGCTTTCCAGATGTGCGACCTGTATAGGCGTGGGCTGGTCGGATTCCAGTATAACATCGGGCTCTACATGTCCGCCGCCTTTAAGCAGTTCTTCAATGCTGCCGCGCGGCATGGTGGTGTTTACAAGGAAATCAAATTGGCTGTCGTGCCCCGGCAGGTCCACCAGTACATCTTTTATAAGCGTATAGGTGGTAACGTTCTGTATCAGCGAGGTAAGCGCGCCGCCCAGTTCCGCGCTGTGGGTGAAGGTGGCCGTAAATTGGGTGAAACGGCCTGAAAGCGTGGTGGACATTATCCAGGCGGCCTGTTTAACCCCGCCCGCGAAAACGTCTCCAAACGGAATCAGGAGAGTGTCCGGAATTTTCTTGTCACCCACATAAGTCCCCAGCAGTTTAAAATCTATGGCAAGGCCCTGCTTATTCTCAATTATTTCCGGCTGGCCGGAATTTATCTGGAAGTTTTTGGCCGGGCCATACCCCACATTGGTTATTCTAACACCCAGCGGAAAAGGCTCAATGGGCTCTATAGTGTCCGTCAAAGGTTCATCCGCGAAAACTTCAAACGGCAGAACATATTCAAGTTTCAGAACCGGCTGCGGCTTTACGGTTATAAAATCTTCAAAAGTGGAAATGGAATAGTAAACGCCGTTAAGCTTGTATGAGATATCGGCCTTCACGGAATACTTCATCCCCAGCGGATTTATGCTGCCCGTGCCGGTGCTTGGAATTATAAGCCAGTGTATGGTGGCGGTGCTGGTCGGTTGGATAATGCCGGTGCCGTCAACGGCATTTATATTTTCTTTGGAACTTATCTTTACAAAGAACATCCCGTCGGCTGAATGGCCGGCTGGGTCCTTTATAATCACATTTACGCGGAAACTCTCAAGCCCGTAAGCGGGGTATTGGTTGGTCACTTCAAGGGCGGCATCAAAGGCTTCCCTTTCAAGCGTGGCTTCCTGTTTTATCTCAAGGCGGACCTCGGCGCACAAAGTCTCCTGGGCGGCGGCTTTCGCTCCGGGCAAAAGGCTTAAGCTCACGCCTAAAATAAGCGCGGACAAATCCGGTTTAGCCTTTCCCCTTCTGTAAATCATTTTCCCCTATCCTTCCTCAGCCTTTAGCTGCTTTTTCAACCGTTGAACCGCTGAACCGTGAACCTAAGTAATCCCCTATTGCCCTGTTTCCAGCGGATATTTTTTCGCCGACCACACCTGTATGCCGCCGGACAATTCTTTTACTTTAAATCCCTTCGCCGCCAGTGCCCGCGCCGCATCCCCGGCCCTTCCGGCCTGTCTGTCGTAAACCACCCACTCGGTATCTTTTGAAAGGTCGGCGCTTGCGGCTGCCAAACCTTCAAGCGGGATATTTTTCGCGCCGGGCAAATGCGCTATTTTAAATTCGTTTTCGGGCCTTGCGTCTATTATGCCCATGGTTTTATCCGTCAGCCGCTTGCGCACCTTGGCGGGCCGCACACTGGCAATGGTTATAACCTCGCTTTTCTTTTCCACCCCGGCGGCGGTTTCCACCGCAAAACCTTTGGCTATCCAGGCGGCAATACCGCCCTCAAGCACCTGAATATCCTTATAACCGGCTGTTTCAAGCGTTTTAGCGGCCAAGTGGCTTAGCGGACACTTGTCATTGCCGCAATACAATACCAAAGCCCCTTCCTTGGGGAGATTCGCCTTATCCACAATGTTATAAGGCGCGTTAACAGCGCCCGGGATGTGGCCCTTTTGGAAATCATACCCGCCGCGCACATCAACAATGGTCAGTTTCTCAGCTTTATTGACAAACATTTCGTTTAGTTTTTCAGCGGAAACAATAGTTATCCCGCAATACCCGTTAATAGCAATGGCACATAACCCCGAGATTAAAACAAACTTGGAAATCAGTTTGTTAAACATAGCATCTCCTTTTGAGGTTCACAGCAAATTACAGGCCGCCCCAAATATACAGCCGCCGGCGTAGCGGTATTTAAAACCATTTTCGGCTTCAAAAAATTCAGCATAAACATCCCTTCATCCAGGCACGCGGACAATTCTTCGCAAGCCGGTTTATTAGCCCGAAGCCATGTTTTAATTTCCCTCATTCCCCTTTCAATAACACCCTGGTCCTGCGGGCAATGCGGGCGTATTCTGTGAGCCGTTATGCCGTTCTCCGCCAGCAATCCTAGCCATTGCGCGCATGAAAACACTTTCGCCCTGTCGGATTTGATAATGAACGGCCTGGCTTCATATCGCTCAAGGATATCCCGCAGACAATCCGTAACGTCGTTGCCCGTTGGCGGAGCGTTAAAAATATACCAGCCCAGATAAAATCTTGATGCCTCGTCCATAAAAAGCAAAATGAAAAACTTTTTCCCGCGAATTTTAAATTCCGTCCAGTCCACGGACCAGACAATATTCGGCAGCTCCGCTGTTTTTAACATGCGGCTTTCCCGTTTTGTCCGGCAGGCGGTAAAATTCATCATACATCTGTGCGGCACAATAATTTTCCGTATAGTAGTGGCGCTTAACATACCTTTAAGTGCCATTGAAATAGTTTCGGCGCACCAGGTGCCTTTGTAACGCAGATATATTTCAATAGCTTTAGCTTTTAACTTTGGATCCGCACGTTGTATAGGCAGCACACTGTTTTTTGTTATATTTTCATTTTTCAACCATATGTAAAAGTTCTTACGCGACAAACCATAAGATTTGCAAAAAGAGGAAAGCGAAACACCCCGGGCTTTTTCTTTAGCCCAGGTTCCCAAATAAAGCTTGCGCTGATTAGCTTTGATTATTTTCCTTTCTTCACTTTTTGTCATATTTTTCGACCTTTTATGGTTGTGTCATTTCTGCTTTCGAATACACGTGCCTGTGTCTTATATTAAAACTTACCGCATAACCCGTCATCAGTCTGCGCATTAGTTCGGCCAAAGGCTTTTTTCCGCGCAGGATCAAAAGATGGAAATGATTGGGAATAAGACACCACGCCAAACATTTATTACCTGTTCTTTCCAGGTTTGTCTTAAACCGTAAAATAAAATCCTCGCAATCATCTTTCTTAATAAAAAGCGCCTTTCGCTCATTGCCACGAGCGATTACATGGTATAACTGCCCGGCTATATCTATTCTTCCATGTCTTGGCATATCATCTTCCTAAAGTTGGTCAACTAGTCAACAACGTCCCTTATCGTTCCCAAGTAAGACTGACCCCGTTGCCGGATACGTTTTCAACCGTGAATGACAAACCTTCAACTTTCTCGCGTTTTGTCATGTTTTTCCGTCCGCCCGACAGACATAATTATATAAGCTATGGTAGCCCCAACAAAATAACCGAAAGGTAAAATTCCGATACTTAAAATAGGGACAAAAAGATACATGGCGAATATCATCATTTCCGCAGGTGATTGGTTTGCTGCGTGTTCATAAATATAATTGAACCATTCTATTGCAATGAATGCGCCCAAAACTCCGAAAGACCGCATGAAAAGTACGCCTTTGGATAAATTAGAGCGTTTTAGTAAAAGTTTGAATATAATGGCAAGAACACCAAAAGGGAGTGAAAAGTAGATTAAAATCAAAAGTGTCCATATCAGATGTGAATGAAGTGTTTGTAAATCCCATGGTGATTCTTTAGAGAACATATACTTAAAAATGATTACAATTACACTTCCGAATATCCAAATTAACCCTGTTAGCAAGTTTATTTTTTTGTTATAGGAAAGGGTCTTTAATATATTTTTCATGACTAAAAGCTCCAGGTTCAATTTACTGCTCTGAACAACAGGTACAGGCGTCTTTTTGAGCATCATCATATGCGCTGGAAGATGTTGGTAGCTTTATGGAACCAGGTAAATAGCCTGTATACTTAAGATACCAATACCATCCCTTAGTTGTACCCAAACATTGGTTATAACAATCATTATTCGCTATCGGATTGCATCGGACTTGCATCCGGTTCCGAAGATCTTCATCCGCAAAATCTTTGGCGTTTTTATCCGTATTGCATACTGCATACAATTTATCATGTTCATTGCAGTCTCCTGTAAAATCTATTTCTGAGGCACATTTTACAGGAGTAGGATTTAGTGGATGCGCAAGTGTGCCGCATCCATTAGGAGGAATTAAATTTCCGTTTGATTTACGATTTAGACAACTCAAAATACTGATTTCCCCACTTGCGACTTTTGCGTTTGTTTCCGCACTATTGTCTCCTGTTGTATCACATCTTCCCGTTCCATCATTTTCTTGCACACAAACCGCTTTTTTACAGATATTATCGGATTTGCAACCAGAGCTATTACTGCCATTAAACTTACAGGTTCCCCCCTGGCAACTTTGACATGGGGAGCACCCTATCGTAGTTCCCTCAATACATCCTCCCCCGCAGCCCATGTTTGCAGCTACCGCGCCCACCCTGGAGATATACCCCGCTCCCCACGCCGCAAACGTAAGCGGCCCGCCACCGCCTCCTGCGCCTCCACCTGTGCTTCCGGCTGGGCAGGTGGTGCCAAACAGCGCTTGCCAGGATTCTACTAATACATTTATCAATTTCCCCGCCGCGCAGTGGGTTTGGCATTTATGTGCTATCGTTGCCCCTTCGCAGGAAGCGTGCGCCAACGTTATCTTCACCGGAACTACTATAACCTGCCCGGGTTTTATCTCGCTTATGGTGGTAAACGGCAGCTCTATTTTTACAGCATCGGTGTTCTGTGGTTCAAGCTGAAAATTAAAAGCGGAGACCAGGCCTTTGTTCTCAACGGTGTATTGCGTGTATAAGGTTTGTCCCCCTTCCATCGCAATTGACATAAGCGGTGGGGAAATGACTATCGCGGGGGCCGGGACGTCCGTTCTAAACGTCATATCAAGCGTGAGGTCATATTTGTCTGTAATGGTGGTGGGCGTGACCGACCACTTATAAGTGACCATGGAAGTGGGCATTAATATGTCCATGGTCTTGTCCAGCCCGGGCTCAAGTTCCAACGTGCCGGAAGCGGGTTGTGCACCGGCGGATTCAACACGGTAGGCGTAATTGCCGGAAGGAACGTCCCGGAACGGAGCGAAACCGTTAGCGTCCGTCTTTGCAGTTAAAGTTAGGCTATAAATATCCAAACTGGTAAGCGTGATGTTCGCGCCGCCGACGAATCTTGTGGAATCCGTCGGGAACTTATCCGCGTTTGTGACGTTGAAGTAAATATTTGATTTTTTTGAAGACGTAACCGCTATCCCGACGTTTACGGGAACAGTTTCAAAGTTGTCGCTTATAAGCTCCACCAGCGGGTTCTGCGCGTAGGTTCTGTTAAGAAGCCCGGCAGGTGGATTTATTCTAAGTGTAAAGCTGACGTTACCTCCGGGCGGTATGTCTCCCAGGCTTTTAATCAGGCCTGTCATGCCGTCCACTGTAACCCAGTCAAGCGTGGGAAGATTTACATTTACATTGGTCCAAGTGGAAAAGCCGATGTTTTCTACGGTGATTCTTTGGATTTTACTGTCCCCGGCCAGCATCCCGATTTCAAAAGTTGGCGGCGTAAGCTTGGGGATAACCTGTGAGGGGACGACGTTTACGGTAATTGGAATGCTCCGCTCAAAGCCGTTACTATCCCGGGCCTTCAGGATTAGTTTGACCAAAGAGCTTGCCGAGCCGGATGTCACACAGGTTACAGTAAGCTTCATCTGGGTGCCGGGTTGTAAAGATTGGGCCGGCTGGCCGGGTGTAAGGCTAACCCCGCTGCCGGATACGTTTTCAACCGGGAATAACAACCCTTCAAGGGCTGTACCGCCGGTATTTTTCAGTATTACTTCAAATGCGTAACTGGAGCCCTGCGCTATTGTAAGGGTATAATCCGTGTAGTTGAACGCAAAGCCTGTGATGGAAAAAGAAGAACTGGCGGCTTCCCCCACAATCTCCGGGTGTCGCACACTTACGTCGTAAATCCCCGCCTCATCCGCTGTTGGGATGAAGTTAACCGAATATTCGCCGTTGCCGTCGGTCATGCTTGAAATAGTTCTGGCATAGCCGTTGTTAGTGATGGAAACGCTTACCGGGAAGGAGGATAAGATATTTTCCCAAACGTCTTTAACCTGCCCTTTTATCGTCACAGTACTGCCCTGGTCGTAAATGGGTTGTTCCGTATAGATAGTGGCCTTATAGGGAACGGCCAGCTCGGTGCTCATGGTTTTGGAGGCTAAAGCCGACAGGCTAGAGTACTGTGGGTTATAATCAAGCGACCAAGCAAAACCGTTTACGGTTCCTATAACGGTCAGGCTGTCCCCAATTTCGGGCACAGCCAGGCGCAACGGCTCAAAAGTGTAATTGCCGCCCGCAGGCACCCTTATGAAATAGGCGGTATCGCCGCCGGTATTTAGTATATTGGCGTTTGTCTGCAAAAGCTCAGCCCGCGAAAGCGTAAACCCGGCCTGCGTTTTTAGCTCAACGGCCACCGCCGGCGAACCCCGAACCCCTAGCCCCGCGCCCCTGGCTGTCACTATATCCACCGGCGCTGAGCCACGGTTATTAAACTTAACGTTAACCTTGGAGTAAGCCCCCCGCACAAGGGCCTCGGCGGAGACTTCAACAACAGGTGCCGCAAGGTCCCTGACCGCCATGGAGAATGTTCTTGCCATGCTGAACGCGGCATCCCCCGCCTGCGGCATGGTTAGTACCGCCTTGCCGGAAACACTATCAACCGAAGCGGTGCTTGTAAACACCACCGGCGCTATTTCTACCGCAGTCCCGGCGGCGACAACTACGGCCTGACCTGAAACCGGCGCTTGCGAACCTATGGTAAGGTTTACCGGCCCCGCTTGGACGCTTTGTGAGCTATTGTTCGTTACACGAAACCGAACAGTGTCAAAGAAACCCCTGTTTAAAGCTTCGGAAGCGAAGCCGGGGTTCGGGGCTGGGGACTGGGGGCTTGGGGCGGAAAGGAGATTACCGTAACCCGCCAGCGCAAAAGAAAGCGCTGGTATTTCCGCGCGGGCCCTTGCGCCTTCCCTGCCCCTGGAATCTACCGCCAGAACCTCGTAAACATGAGCGATTCCGCCCGCATATGCTGTATCCCGGTAAGAAGACGCTGTTGCGCTTACCGGCGACAGGTAGACACTATCTTTATATACCTTATATACTACAGCGCCCGGATAGGGGGCCCAGCTTAGGGCAAGCGTGGAACCGTCTTCAATAACCGCCGTAAGCGACCCTGGTTTCAGCGGCGGCTGGTCAATAGTGAAAGCCGCGTAGCTGTGCGACACATTCCCCGCCAGATCGGAAGCTGTTATTTCAAGGTTGTACGCGCCGTTTTCTGCTATGGTTAAGCCTGAAATATACGTTAAGCCGTTTAAAAGCGCCGTAACAGTAGAAAAATGCGCGTCTGAACCGGAGATAACCGGCGTAACTGCCGCTTCATAATATCCGCCGTCCGCAACGCCGGAAAGTGTTATTGCGGGACTGGTTTTATCTATGGCAAACGAAACGCTTTTCTGCGAGGAATGGCCGCCGGAATCCGAAGCAGAAACAGCAAGCGTATACGCGCCTTCCACGTTTATGCCTGAGCCGGACGCGAACAATAGGCTGTTAAGAGTTACAGTTGATTGTGAAAGATTCAGGTCCTGTATTACGACAAGCGGATAAACCGTAGAGTTATAATAAGCCCCGATTTCAACGCCAGTAACTGTTATCACAGGCGCGGCCCCTGAGTATGATACCCGCATAGCGGCAGAAAGTGCGCTTTCATTGCCCACAACGTCAAGGGCGGTGAGGGCGTAATAATATACGCCGTCGGTATTGGGGGTATCCACCGCTTCGGTTCCTATCAGGGCCCTGTAGGCAAGCCCGCCCGTAGAAACTGCGGTGTATGTTGTCCTGTAGAGCCGGTAGCTGGAGGGTGTTTCAGCTCCGCCGGCTGACCAGCCCAGATTAACTGACGAATTGGCTGAAGTGGAAATAATAACCGGCGGCTCCGGCGGGGTGGAATCGGAAACGACTGAAACGGTGTTGGATGCGGCGCTCTCGTTGCCCGCCGTGTCTAATGCGGTAACATAATACTCATATGACGCCTCATCTGAAGGCGTGTAGGAGAAAGTTCCCGTGCCGTCCTCCGGTTTGGGAACCACGCCGCAGGTAAGACGGGAACCATCCATGTAAACGCAATAATATGCCGGTTTGTCGCCAAGCGAAAAGGGCGACCAACTGAAAGTTATAAGCCCGCCGGGGCCTTTTGACCCGTTGAGCGACAAGGGCGCGCCGGGGGCTATGGTGTCCGCTATGAAATAAGTTGCGCCTTGTATCAGCGTTCCGGTATTGCCAAGCGCGTCCAGCGCCTGATAGCTGAAATAATGCGCGCCTTCGCCGGTATTTGTGTCAACAATTATAACGCCTTGCCAGTCGGAGCCGGTAGTGGAGGAAAGTTGAACGGCCTGTGTTCCACCCGTAACCGTAAACCATAATTCCGGCGTTAAGGCCGCCGGTTTGGTTAAAGCCAGCGTGACGGGATACGTTCCCGTCTTCAGATACGGCCCCACCACTGGGGCAAATGCAATATCCGCCGTTGGACCTTCGGTTTCAAGTACCAACGCACCGCCGGAGGTTATCTGATGGCCGGCATTGCCGCTTAAGTCCACTCCCTGGAAAGAGAAATTGCCAGTACCGGAAGGCATAGCCTGCGTAACAGCAAGCGTGCCGACCCATATATAAGGAGAGGACGGCTCAAGACTTATCTGTACCGGGTAAGCGCCCGATTGTGTAAAAGTAAGGTATGGCGTTTCCGAAAGCACTTCGGTGACCGTAACCTGTACCGGGTGGGGTCCGGCTCCAAGCGGCGGCGTTTCTCCGGGCAGGCTTATTGCGGCCGACGGCGGCTGCGCGTCCGAAACGGCGTAGGCTATATCGGATAACACGCTTTCATTGCTGGCCGCGTCCACCGAGGCGGCGGCGTAATAGTAGATTCCGTCCGCACCTGGAGCGTCTGTAAATTCAAGAGCGGTAACGCCGGAGGCCGCGCGCAGAGCCTGGGGCGCCACAGCGCCGGAGGAAAGAGCCAATTCAGAAGCGGAACGGTAAATATTGTAAGAAGCGGGGATTTCACCGGACGGGGCTAACCAGGCAAGCGCCACCCTGCCGTAAGCCAAAGGCTGCGCGGAAACGGATACCGGCGCGTTTGGAGGGCCGGAATCCACCACACCCGTGACCGCCACGGAATACGGGCTTGCGTCCCTGCTGTCCACAGCCTGCGCAGTTATTGAAACCGCGCCGTCTCCGCCCAAGGGCACATCAGATGCGGTAAAAACACCGTCGGCCCCGGCCTGGTCCGCCGCGGCAAAATTATCGTTAACGAATATAACCACGTAAACTCCGGGGTCGGCTGTGCCGGCAATGTATGTCTGCGTGGAAGACTGTGAAAACCCGGGGAGCGGATAAGTTATTACCGGAACGGACGGCGGGGCGTAATTGACGGTGACAGGCAGGTTCCATTGCGACATATTGCCGGAATAATCAAACACCCGCACGGTGAAGACATGATCGCCGTCGGAATAGCCGACTGTATTCCAGATAAAAACGGAGTTATAGTACGAATACACCACCACACTGCTTATAACAACGCCGTCGGCCAGGAACTGGGCTTTTTTCAGCGCGTAATTATCGGAAGCGTTCACTTGTACGCTGAACGGCCTTGAAACAATGGCGCCCGCCTCAACGGGAGAAATAACCGATAGCACAGGCGGAACAAAATCCAACACCGCGGAATTAGAGAAATACGAGGCGTTGCCCGATAAGTCATAAGCCTTAAGAGTGTAGAACCGCACGGTATCGGTAGAACCGGGGGTTACGATAAAGTTTTCAACCCCGCCGACCGGCATGGAAGCCGGTATTGTGGCCACAAACACCGCGCTGTCCCAATTGTCATAGCTATAGGAGATATAGGAATCCGATATTTTGAGAATGTAATAGGCAAGCCCGGAATTATCAACCGGGGCCGTCCAGGATAAGACCGCCGAGCCATCGGCAGCGGAGGAAGCATGAAGGTCCGTAACCTGCCAGGGCGGCGTCGCGTCCACCGTTATTTTTAACACGTCTGAATACGGCCCTTCCGCGCCTTCGCTGTTAAGCGCGGTTATCCGGTAATAGTAGGTTGCAGACTGGATAGAATTATCTTCATAATATGTGCTGAGGGTGGAGGTTGATAAAACGAAAACCGGATAGGGCTCGGCGGCCCTATATACCTTATAGGAGGCGGAAGGGTTGCCATACGCCGCCGACGACCAGAAAAGTAATACCTTACCTGGGGCAGGTTCATACACAGCGGTTAGATTCACCGGAGCGCCCGGAGGAGCGGCTAAAGTTTTTATGGAAGCCACTTCGGAATATTCCGTGGGGATATCATTGCCATTTACGGCACGGACTTTGACGGAGTAAACAGTGTCCGCTTCAAGACCGGTAAGCACCTCGGAAACGTAGCCCGGATGCCAGCTATGAATAGACACGCTGGAAAAGATGGTCTGGAAATTATCGCTGGAGGCGGCAAGGTCATATAAGGTCCAGATTCCATTTCCGGCGGAACCCCATTCAGCGGAAATAGTATCAGAGGTAACGCTTAATAAGGCAGGTGTACCCGGAACCTCGGCCAGCGAGTATATCTCCGGTGAAAAGGCAGGCAACCCTGTGCCATACGAATTATAGGCGTATACAAAAATACCTGCCCTGGTATTAGGGGCAATGCCGGTTCTGATAAAAAGCGGCTCGGCAACGGAAGACAGGAAGACGCCGTAATCCGAATAGACGCCGTATCCGTCCGCATTCGAGACAGCCTGCCAGGACCATGATACGGAAGATACACCCAGAGCTAAAACGGTAAACCCCTGTACCTGGCCAAGCGGGGTGGCTAGTGTTTTTGTGGAAACCACGGCGGAATATTCCGTGGGGATATTATTGCCGTTTATGGCGCGGACTTTGACGTAATACTCAGTGTCCGGATCAAGGTTGTCAATTGTCCAGAAAACGTCCTCGTTGCTCCAGTCATACATAGTATTGCTGGAAAAAATGGTCTGAAAATTATCGGTTGAGGCAAGTATTTCATATGAGGCCCCGAATGTCCCCCCGCCCGGGCTCCATTTCAGATTAATCGCATTGTCAGTTACGCTAAGCATATCGGGAACGCCCGGAACCGCTGCCAGCGTGTACACCTGGTATACACAATTGCGCGGCCCTGTGCCGTAAGCGTTGTAGGCGGCGACGCAAATGGAAAATTGGGTATTGGCGGGCAGGTCTACCCTGGTATAAGAGGGCGTGGGAACGGAAGACAGGAAGACGCCGGAATCCAAAGAGACGGCGTAGCCGTCCACCACGGGCGACTCGTCCCAGTGCCATGTGATTGAAGATATGCCCGACGCGGAACCGTAAAGCTCCTGCACATAGTTGGGGAGCATATCCCCCTGCGGGCCGTCCCATATGAAACTGACCGCGGTGGGGGTCTGCTGGATATTGCCGGTAAAATCCTGGCCGCGCAGATATATAAGGTACTCATGCCCCGTGGCCAGAAGCGAAGAGAGCCTGTTAAACGCGCTCAACACATCGGTATCAGTAAATATGGTCCAGGTCACAGCGCTGGGCTTGCCTTGAAAATCCGCTTCCACATAATCAAAAGGGGCCACGCCGGTGGACAACCAAATGCCGTTGTCTTGGCCGCTCCACCAGAGGTCGGTGGTAACGTCACGCACCGCTGTTTCCAGGAAGCTAACCCCGATATTATCGGAAGCCGTGCCGGAGATGGAGTACAATGAGGTTATTGTGGAACCTTCCACTATTGAAGTTATAGCGGCGGAAGGCGGCACAGTATCAAGCGCTATGGAAAAGTCTATATTCGTAATGGCTGAATCGGGGGCGAGATAAACCGGAGCGTAATCATTATAATTTCCAATAAGAGAAACAGGCGCGGAATTGATAGCGGATATATAATAAGTGTCGGGCGCGGGGAGTGTAAGTGTGTAATTAACACCGCTCTGCTGTACGCTAAACGTGGAAAAGGCGACAGGATTCCCGCGTGAATTATCTGTGTAGGCAAAAACCGCAACAATTGAACCGTCCGGCAGGTCAGGCGCGGAGATAACGCCGCTTATGACCCCAGTTGATTGTGCGGCGGCTTGTACCCCCGGCAGGAACAACGCCGGAAAAAGCCACAGGAGCGCTAGGCGCTTAAGGTTTTTTTTCATTAAGGGAAACATGTTTTAAGCCGGACGGACGCCGTTATAAATCTGTGAAACAAGCGCCCGACTGCCCGCGATTACGCGCTAACGTAGAGGTTATTTGCTGTTGCCTTAAGGTTTTTCCCAAACTCTAAAAACAGTATATAGAGATATCGCCTGATTTGTCAAGGCCCTGTTTCAGCTATTTATTATAAATGAGTATTCTTCGTCTTCTTGGTATTTTTCATATTACATTTTTCTTTTAATGTGTGTCAACAATTCAAGAAACCGGTGGCCGGAAAGTCAGTAACCGGTAACCAGTACTCATGACTGAATACCGGCTACCGATTACCGGGTACTGTTCACTCCTGTTCCCGCGCCGCCCAGGAAAAGCCTTACGCTTTCCTCTTTAAGGCCGTAAACCCCGGCAAGTATAGAGGATTTAAGCAGGTCCGCGGGCGCGCCAAACAGGTTCCCCCCGCCTTTTTTAAGGATGAGCAGGCGGGAAGCGGAGGCCGCGGCAAGCGAAATATCGTGCGACACAAGGCAGACGCCTAAGCGTTTTTCAACAGCCAGTTTTTTAAGCAGCGACAGTATTTCGGCGGTATACTTAACGTCCAGATGCGAGGTGGGTTCGTCTAAAAACAGCAGTTTCGGGCTTTGAGCCAGCGCCTGGGCTATAAAAACCAGCTGCCTTTCACCGCTTGAAAGGGAATTAACGGGTCTGGCGCTAAACGCGGACATGCCCGTTTCTTCAAGAGCAAGAGCCGCTGCCGCACGGTCCTGCCCGGAATAATCGCGCCACCAGCCCGCGTGCGCGGCGCGGCCAAGCAGGACCGTTTCAAGGACCGAAAATTCGTATGGCAGGTGTATTTCACTCGGCACATAGGCAAGGGTTCTCGCCAGTTCATTGACAGACGCAAGGCCCAGTTCCCGTCCTTCAAACTTTATGGCGCCCGAGGCGGGTTTTAAATAACCGGTAAGCAGTTTTATAAGCGTGGATTTACCGGCTCCGTTGGGCCCCAGCACCCAAAGCAGATCTCCTTTTGAAATTTCAAACGAAAGGTCTTTTATAAGCGGTCCGCTGCCGTAGGAAAATGACAGTCCTTCGGTTTTAAGGAGCGTTCTCATACGCGCCCCCTTGAGCTTTTCCATAAAAGCCACAAAAAAAACGGCGCGCCTATGAGGGCGGTGATAACGCCCGAAGGTATTTCAGTGGGAGCGGCAACTGTGCGCCCAAGAGTGTCGGCCAGGGTAAGGAAAGCCGCGCCGCCAAGCGCCGAGGCCGGCAACAGGGTTTTGTTTGAGGCGCCGCATGCCAGACGGATTATATGCGGAGCCATTAACCCCACAAAGCCGATAGTTCCGCCTATGGCAACGGCGGCTGCCGTGGCGGCGCTTGCGAGCGCGAAAAACACCAGCCGCGCCCGCGCCGGCGAAGCGCCCAGATGATAGGCCTTTTCTTCACCCAGCGAAAACAGATCAAGCCGCCGCCATGAAAAAAAGGACGCCAGAAGCACCCCAAGGACTATGAACGCTGAAATGGCGAGCAGTTCAGGCTCCGCCGAGTAAATACCGCCCATCACAAAATAAAGCATGGAAAAAGAGCGCTCTTTTGAAAGACTTAAAAACAGCATAACGAGGGCGGTTATAAAAGAACCCACCACGATGCCTGAAAGCACAAGCCCCGCCTCCGAGAGATTGCGGGCGGAACGCGCCACGCCGTAAGAAATAAAAGTGGCGGAGAAAGCCCCCGCGAAAACCATAATGTAAAAAACAAGCGAGCCGCGCGCTACTCCAAGCGAGAGGCAAAGCACCGCGGCCGCCGTCGCGCCGGAGGAAGTGCCCAGAATGTAAGGGTCGCTTAGCGGGTTTTTAAGCAAACTCTGGAAAATAGCGCCCGAAAGCCCCAACCCCGCGCCCACTATTACGGCTGCGGCGGTACGCGGCAGCCGTATGTCAAAAATAATAGACGGAACGGAAAGGCCCGCGGGGCCGGACAGCAGCGAGAACACGCAGGCCCCCGCCAGAACGATTAAAAGCCAGAATAGTTTACCTGCTTTCATGAAGGAGAGCCCTCAATTTTTCTATCTCCGCGAGTATGTCGGGGGCGGGCCGGGTAAAAGCGTTTTTATCCAAAGAGGTAATAACCCTGCCGCCGCGCGCGGCTTTCAGGCCCGCGGCCATAGGCCGTTTAAGCAGTTCTTCCTTTGAGGAAGAAAGAAGCACAATAGCGTCGGGATCGCGTGTTACTATCTCTTCCCACGAGGTCTGGAAATAATCTTTTTTTTCAGCCGAAAAAATATTTTTTCCGCCGGCGAGCTCAACTGCGTCGGAAAGAAAAGACAGGCCGCCCACCGTCCAAAGCCCTTCGTCGGCTTCAAGATAAACGGATACAGGTTTACCCCGCCCTTTTGCCCAATGCTTTTCAAAATTGCCGGCAAAAGGGCGGGGCCGGGTTAAAAATCGCGACGCCAGTTTTTCCCCCTCTTTTTTGCGCCCGATGGCCGCGGCTATCAGGCGCGTGCTGCGGGCGATATCCGCCACCTTTTCCTCTGCTGGAATTTCAACCACTTTAAGCCCCAAAGCCGAAAGTTTGCCCGCAAGCCCCGAGCCTTTCCAGCGCCCGGTAAAAACAACATCCGGCTTTAATGAATAAATTTTCTCGGCGTTGGGGCGCAGATAATCGCCCGTCTTTTCAATTTTTGCGGCCTCTGGCGGCCTGTCGCAGAAATTTGTAACGCCAACCAGTTCCCCCCCCGCGCCAAGAGCGAATATTATCTCGGTGTAGGAAGGCATTAAGGAGACGATACTCCGGGCCTGGACCGGCAAAGAGCACAGGAGCACAAGAACACAGGAGCACAGGAGCACAGGAACACAGGAAATTTTGTTTTGTTTTACACCTTTCATTTTCTTTTTTTGCCGTAATCGTTTGTTTAAATCTGTGTAATCTTTACCAATAAAAAAGTCCTTTCTCCGGGGAAAAAGGACTTGAGTATTTTCCCCCTCGGAACAAACGCCCATTCGGGCGCTTTTGCAGTAGACCGGGCTTAGCCTTGCGGCATTACCGTTGCGGGGCAGCCCCGGAATCACACCGGGTTCCTCTGCGAATCAACTATATTATGCCATATGCCATAAGCTTTATGCCATATACGAGTGATGGTTACGAGACCGGCGGCTTTTTGGTATTATGGATTAAAGCAAATGGCGGGCGGGACATACTAATGCAGTGTCTCATAGATCCTTTTACATTTGTCATCCCCGCGCAGGCGGGGATCCAGTATGGATTCCCGCCTGCGCGAAAATGACGATCATAAGTTAGTGTTAGCGACACTACAATAACTGCGTATATTATCCGGGTGTGCCGGTAAAAAGAAAAGGATAATCTCTGGCGAATGCAGACAATTAAACTTTCAGAGGGGACCTTCACCATATCCCGGTTGCTTGGCAAAGGAAAATCCGGATATTCGTGGCTGATAGAGAACAGCGACGTAAAATACGTGCTGAAGCGCATGCACAACGAACCATGCGCCTATTATAAATTCGGAGACAAATTAGAGAGCGAACTGGAAGCGCACGCGCGATTGGCGAACCTTATTGCGATCCCACGGCTGATAGAGCACAACAGTGTGGAAAAATACCTGGTTAAGGAGTATATTTCCGGCACGCCGGTTTCCGAGCTGGCGGCGCAAGGCAGGGTGCCGCCGGAGGCCTTCAGGCAATTATTCTCATGGTGCGGCAGGCTTTACGACCGCGGCATAAATATTGATTACTTCCCGGCTAATTTTATCTGGACGGGCGAGAAACTGTTTTACGTTGATTATGAACTGAACCCATACTCGGACGAGTGGAATTTTGAGAACTGGGGCATTTTCTACTGGATAAATTCGGAAGGCATGAATAAATTCATAAAAACCGGCGACCATCGCGCCATAAACACCGACGACAATTCCGGAAAACCTATAACAATTCCATTTACGGAGAAAGCCGCCGCGCTTATTTTGGAATATAAAAAGGCAACCGGCGCCTTTTGACTCCCACCCTCCGAACTTAAAAAATAGCGCGGGAGATCTTTTCCAGGTCGGCGGCGAAAATAGTTTTAAGGAGTTTTTCAGGAGAGCCGAGAGCCGCTTCAAGCTTCGGGTCAAAACGTATATCCCCTGCAAGGTTTTGCCTCACCCCACCACCCGGCCATACAGATCGCGCCATCTTACTCTGCGGGCCCGCCTTTGGCGGGCGGCCGGGTTGTGGGGTCATATTTTCAATCACTCCGAGCGTAGGGACCTTAAGCCGTTTATACAAGTCCAGCGAACGCTCAAGCACCGCGCGGGCCATTACCGACGGGGTGGTGACGGCCAGCACTTCGGTCCGGGGAATAAGCCGTATGATATCCAGCGCCGCGTCGTTTATGCCAGGCGGCATGTCAATAATAAGAAAATCCAGTTCCCCCCACTGAGTGATGGCAAGCAGTTCTATGATGGCGTCAGAGATATTGGCCCCACGGAGCGGCACGGCTTTCTTCTTTGAGAAGAACGAAACCGACATAAACTTGACCCCGGAGATAAAAGGTGGCTCAAGCCCTTTTTCCTCTTTAGGAAAAAGGCCGTCCGCGCCCAGAACAACATGGGCCGAAGCCCCGGCGAAGTCCAGGTCCAGTAAACCGGCCCGGTGTCCTTTTTTGCCGAGTATCAGAGCCAGTACAGCGGCGGTGACGCTCTTGCCTATGCCGCCTTTCCAGCCGGTAACGGCTATAACGCGCTTAATTTTTTTCAGGCGCGCGCATATAACGGAAGGCCGCGGGTCAAGATTCATCCCGCCACCCGCTTTCCCGGCTACACCAAATTCGGGACACGGGACTAGGGACTCGGGACTAGGGACTCGGGACTGGTCGGGCGGCAGGGTCATTTTTCACCGGTAAGATATTTTATGTAAACTCCGCGCCCCGCGGTAATTTCAAAATCGGGGCTGGAGCATTTGGGGCATTTAAGGAAAGTGTGGGCCA
>Ga0154592_1097_pt1 | contig 26592 bp, 18 predicted proteins | sample RifGroF2_FD_116021 | JGI IMG/M metagenome (GOLD analysis project Ga0154592, IMG submission 116021) | Elusimicrobia bacterium GWF2_52_66 | reverse complement strand
CGCGCAAATACCCTCGGGGCCCATAGAAAAGAAGTGGGATTCCCATAAATTCAACACCAAACTGGTGAACCCGAACAATAAACGCAAGTTTGATATCCTGGTAGTGGGCACGGGGCTCGCGGGCGCCTCGGCTGCCGCTTCGCTTGGCGAATTGGGCTATAATGTAAAAGTTTTCTGTCTGCAGGACACCCCCCGGCGCGCTCACTCCATAGCCGCCCAGGGCGGCATAAACGCCGCGAAAAATTACCCCAACGACGGCGACTCGGTCTGGCGGCTGTTTCACGACACCATAAAGGGCGGCGACTACCGCGCCAGGGAGGCCAATGTTTACCGTCTCGCGCAGATCTCAAACCAGATAATAGACCACTGTGCCGCCATAGGCGTACCCTTCGGCAGGGAATACGGCGGTCTTTTATCCACCCGCTCTTTCGGAGGCGCGCAGGTTTCGCGCACTTTTTACACAAGGGGCCAGACCGGCCAGCAGCTGCTTTTAGGCGCCTACTCCGCCATGATGCGCCAGGCGGCCGCCGGCACGGTGAAAATCTACCCGCGCCGCGAAATGGCGGATATTGTAATTTCCAACGGCAGGGCGCGCGGGATAACGGTAAGGAATCTGGTTACCGGCGAACTGGAAAATTATTCCGGACACGCGGTGCTTTTATGCACAGGCGGCTACGCCAATGTGTTTTATCTCTCCACAAACGCGGCGCTCTGCAATGTGTCGGCCGCCTGGGCCGCCTATAAAAAGGGCGCGGGGCTGGCCAACCCCTGCTTCACTCAGATCCATCCCACCTGCATACCGCGCTCGGGTGAGCACCAGTCAAAGCTGACGCTTATGAGTGAAAGCCTTCGCAACGACGGCCGCATATGGGTGCCTAAAACCAAAGGCGACAAGCGCCACGCGAACGAAATTCCCGAAGGGGAAAGGGATTATTTCCTGGAACGGCGCTACCCCGCTTTCGGCAATCTAGTACCGAGGGACATCGCCTCGCGGGCCTCAAAAGCCATGATAGACGAAGGCCGCGGCGTGGGCCCCACTGGACTGTCGGTTTACCTGGATTTCAGGGATTCCATAAAAAGGAAGGGAGAAGACAAAATACGCGAGGAATACGGCAACCTTTTTGATATGTACCATCAGATAACCGATGAGAACGGCTACAAGGTGCCCATGCGCATTTACCCGGCCTCCCATTACACCATGGGCGGGCTGTGGGTGGACTATAACCTTATGACCACCGTGCCCGGCCTGTTCGCGCTTGGAGAAGCCAATTTCTCAGACCATGGCGCCAACCGCCTTGGGGCCAGCGCCCTCATGCAGGGCTTGGCAGACGGCTTCTTTGTGATACCTGCCACCATAGGCGGCTATCTGGGCGGCTCAAAGTTTGAACCGGTAAACGCAACCGCCGCCGAGTTCAAGGCCGGAGAGTCGGCTGTAAAAAACAAGTTAAATAAACTGCTGGCGATAAAAGGCAAAAAGACCCCCACTGAATTCCACCGCCAGCTGGGCAATGTAATGTGGAACGACTGCGGCATGGGCCGCACCGAAACCACGCTTAAAAAAGCCCTTAAAAAAATACCGGAAATCAGGGAAGAATTCTGGACCAATCTGGCGCTGCCGGGCACAAGCATGGAAATGAACCAGACACTGGAAAAAGCCTTTAAAGTGGCAGACTTCCTGGAATTTTCGGAACTGCTGGTAAAAGACGCGCTTGAACGCAAAGAATCCTGTGGAGCGCATTTCAGGGAAGAGTCGGTAACCCCTGAAGGCGAAGCCAGGCGCGACGATGCCAATTTCTCCCACGCGGCCGTTTGGGAATATAAAGGCGAAGGCAAAGAACCGGCCCTGAACAAGGAACCACTGGTTTTTGAGAACATAAAAATAGCGGAAAGAAATTATAAATAGAATGATAGCAACAGAAAGTAACAGAAGGCCAAGGAAAGCAACTAAAAGTAAGAACCCAAACTCAAATTCTTACCTTCTGTCGCTTTCAGTAGCTTTCCGTGTCTTTCCGTGGCTATAGATCAGTCCAATTACGGAGAACTTTATCATGAACAATTCGAAACATTTTAACGTGACGATAAGAGTCTGGCGCCAGAGCGGGCCCGATGAACAGGGGAGGATGGTTCCCTACGAAGTAAAAGATATTTCTCCCGACATGTCTTTCCTTGAAATGATCGATGTTTTAAATGAAAACCTTATCAAAAAAAATGAACAGCCTATAACGGTTGAAAGCGACTGCCGCGAAGGCATCTGCGGCTGCTGCGGCCTGGTGGTAAACGGCGAGGTGCACGGTCCCGACGAACACTCCACCGTCTGCCAGCTGCACATGCGCCGCTTTAAAGATGGGGATATTATTACCGTAGAGCCATGGCGCGTAAGATCGTTCCCGATAATCAAGGATCTGGCGGTTGACCGCTCGGCCCTGGACAGGATAATACAGGCTGGCGGATACATTTCCGTAAACACGGGCGCTGCGCCCGATGCTAATTCAATCCCGGTAAACAAAGACAACGCCGAAGAGGCCATGGATTCCGCCGCCTGCATAGGCTGCGGCGCCTGTGTGGCGGCCTGCCCGAACGGCGCGGCCATGCTTTTTACCGGCGCTAAAATTTCACAGCTGGCGCTGCTGCCGCAGGGCGAACCGGAAAAGCAAACCCGCGCCCTTAACATGGTGGCCGCCATGGACTGTGAAAAATTCGGCAACTGCTCCAACGAATATGAATGCGAAGCGGTCTGCCCGAAGGACATAAAAGTGTCCAATATAGCCCGCATGAACCGGGAATTTATGCTGGCGAACCTGTTTTCAAAACATTGACTTCGTCAGTCACAAGACACAAGTCACAGGTCACAAGTGGGAAAGAAAGGGGGTGGGCCAAGCATGGGATTGCCCTTACGCCGCGCAGGAAACCGTCCGCCTTATGCGGACGCCCGCGGAAATAGCGGGCGGTTTCCCTCCACCCGTTTCCGGGCGGAGCCCCCCATCCGCTATGCGGCTCCAGCGCAAACCCATGCTCGGCCCCATTTATATTACATATCCCCGCCCTTATCGTAGATACGGCGATAATTACCCACCCGGTGGAAGACTGATGCAAATCCGGACTTCTTTTGCTATACTAAATTATCTAAAAAGTAAGGGGTGAATATGGCCAATTATATTATTAAAGGACTTCGCAAATTTAGTCCCGTCTGGCAGGAAGCAAAGGATAAAGATATTAATGAGGCTGATGTCGTTACTAGAATAATAAAATTCCTAGAAGACGCCTTAGGGTATGACGTTTTAAACCACATAACAAAAGAATTTCAAATCAAAGAAAGATTCGTTGACTTGGCAATTAAAGTTGATTCTGAAATTAAATTCTATATAGAAGTCAAATCAGCAAATACAAACCTTAAAGAATCACATATATTTCAAGCCGAAAGTTATGCCTCTCAAAGTGGTGTTAATTGGGTGGTGCTAACAAATGGTGGTGAGTGGCAGTTTTATCATTTGACTTTCGATAAAACTGGAATAGAGCATACCTTGATTACCACACTTGATTTAATAAATGGTGATGTAAACCAAAATGCTGATAAGCTCTACTATCTCTCGTATGAAGCAGTAAAAAAGAACGAGTTGGAAGCATATTGGGATAAGTGTCTATCTTTGCAACCGGTGTCCATTATAAAAGCACTCTTCCACGAGGACACTCTATCAACTATTCGCAGAGAAATTCGAAAAAAGTCAAAGTCAGGTGTTTTAATAGATGAAGATTCATTGGTAGATGGAATACGAAAATTATTAAGTCCGACAGTTGTCGCTGAACACGGAGAAAATATAAAAATCAGTCGCAAAAGAAGGGGAATGAAAAAAGGCGACGATGACAATTCCAGCGGAGACCAATTGCCAATACAAGAAACTGATAGCGCAACAGCCACCATTTCGGACAAATCTTCTCCTGAAGAAAAACCAATTGACCCCACTCAAACCCCACCGTAAAAGTTTTATCCATTATTTTAATCGGGGGAACAAGTAAAAAGGCTCCTGCTATCTTTTCTTCTCCAGGGTTGTTTTGCGGATATTTGTTTACCGTTGGTCGGGCCCCGCACTTTTTCCGAAGAGGGCCAAAGTGCGGGGCGGGTAAACGTAGATGTATCTAAATTGAGGGTGGGAAGTGTTATATTAAAAAAGTCGCCGGCGGATGGCGAGTTCCGCAGCCGGCGTAAGACCCCGGTTTTCTTCCCCAAAACCCGGTCCCGGAGCGCGCAGGAAATTTGCTGGCGACTAACATAAAAAAGCGAGAAAATCCATGGCTGACAATAAACTCAAATTCAAATATCAGGAAATGTTTGAGCTGGGCAAGGGCAAAACTAAATTCCGGCTGATCGCCAAAGAGGGCGTTAAAACCACAAAAGCGGGGAAGCGCGAAATACTTGAAGTAAAGCCTGAAGCGCTTGCGGCGCTTGCTCGCGAAGCCGTGCGGGATGTTTCCTTTCTGCTTCGTACCGCACACCAGGAACAGGTGGCTAAAATTTTCAGCGACTCCGAGGCTTCCGAGAACGACAAATTCATCGCTTACTGTATGCTGGAAAACGCCGCCATCTCCGCCCAATTTGAGCTTCCATTCTGCCAGGATACCGGCACCGCCACCGTGGTGGCAAAAAAAGGCGAGCAGATTTGCACCGGTGCAAACGACGCCGAATGGCTTTCAAAAGGCATCTGGGAAACCTACACCAAAGAAAACCTGCGCTATTCCCAAACCGTACCGCTTACAATGTACGAAGAAAAGAATTCCGGCAACAACCTGCCGGCGCAGATAGACATATATGCCGTGCCGGGCATGAAATACGAATTCCTTTTCGTTACAAAAGGAGGAGGCTCCGCCAACAAAACCATGCTTTATCAGGAAACCAAGGCCACCCTCACCCCTGAAAAATTAAAACCCTTCCTTGTGGAGAAAATGAAGTCGCTGGGCACCGCGGCCTGCCCCCCCTACCACATAGCTTTTGTGATAGGCGGCACCTCAGCCGAAATGTGCCTTAAAACCGTAAAGCTTGCCTCCGCCGGCTACCTGGACGGCCTGCCGGAAACCGGAAATGAGTTCGGCAGGGCGTTCCGCGACAAAGCCCTTGAAACGGAATTGCTGGAGGCCTCTTACAAACTGGACTACGGGGCACAGTTCGGGGGCAAGTATTTCGCCCACGATATACGCGTAATCCGCCTGCCCCGCCACGGCGCGTCGGCCCCCATAGGGATGGGGTTGTCCTGCTCGGCCGACCGCAATATTTTAGCCCGCGTGGACAAGGACGGCTTGTGGCTTGAAGAAATGGAGCGCGACCCGGGCCGCCTGATTCCCAAAGAGATACGAATAAAATTTTCCTCCTGCACCAACTGCGTAAACATAGACCTGAACAAACCGATGAAAGAAATAGTGGCCGAAATTTCAAAACATCCCGTAGGCGCGAGACTCTCGCTTAACGGGAAAATAGTGGTGGCCCGCGACATAGCTCACGCCAGATTCAAGGCGCTGTTTGACGCCGGCAAGCCCCTGCCTCAATACCTTAAAGATCACCCTGTTTACTACGCGGGCCCGGCTAAAACGCCAAAGGGCAAGCCTGCCGGCTCCTTCGGCCCAACCACCGCGGGCCGCATGGATTCCTATGTCGGCCTTCTGCAATCAAACGGCGCGTCTCTTGTGATGCTCGCCAAGGGCAACCGCTCCCAGGCGGTTACCGACGCCTGTAAAAAATACGGGGGCTTCTATCTGGGCTCTCCCGGCGGACCGGCGGCCCTGCTGGCGGAGCGGCACATTATAAAACAGGAATTGCTGGATTACCCGGAACTTGGGATGGAAGCTGTATGGGCGATAGAAGTAAAAGACTTCCCCGCTTTTGTTTTAGTGGATGACAAAGGCAATGACTTTTTCAGGAAGATATGACCCTCCGGTAATTGGAATAGAACTTTATTCATTCTTTCCTCAATACCTCCCATAATCCCCCCTCTCTCTCTTTTTCAAATTTTTAAAAAATGTTATATTCTTTTGGGGGAACTTTCAGACAACCATAACTTTAATATGACGCAAAGACCTGTTTATCCATATCTTTTAAAAAGCGCGGGGTTATGCCTGGCGTTATTGTGTTTCTTAGGATGCGAACAGCTGTTTAAAGCCGACGTTGAGGAGGAACTGCGTAACGCCATCCAGAACAATTCTGTTGCCGAAGTCAAAGAACTCCTTAAGCGCGGCATGCCGGTTGACATCAGGAACAAAGCCGGCTGGACGCCTGTGATGCTTGCAACCACCCGGAACAACACGGACATCATAAAAGCGCTTCTGGAAAACAATGCCGACATTAATCTTATTGAAAACAAGAGCCAGACGGCTTTACACCTGGCGTCCAGATGGGGGAAGGCTGAAACTGTAAAATATCTCCTGGACAACGGGGCCGGGCGCGACCCGCGCGATTACCTCAGCTGGACACCCCTTATGTGGAGCACCCTGATGGGGAGAACGGAAATCTGCGACATTTTAATAAAAAACGGGGCCTCCATTTACGCGACCGACGTCGCGGGAAATACTCTCATCATACTTGCCGTGTGGCGCGGCCACTCCGATACCGCGGACCTTTTACTGACGTACGGGGCAGACCCCTTCCACGCCAACAAAACGGGGATGAACGCGATAGCAGTAGCGGAAAAGCACGGGTACGCCGCGCTGGCCGCCCGCCTGAAAAAAGCGGGAGATCGCGCCGCCGGACACAGGTTTTAAAACAGGAGTTTGTTTTAGGCCGGCAAGCGGAAAAAAGTCGTAATCAGTAACCCGGTAACCGGTTACCGGTCACAATTTACCGGGTACTTCGCTGCTCCCCCGCGCTGTTCCCTCACCAGAAGCGTAACCCAATACGCGCCCGAAAGCGAAAGACACAGGCCTATAAGCTGGTAGGCCTGTAGTTTTTCTATACCTAAACCCGCGGAAAGCAAAGCTGTAAGCACGGGGTAGCAAAGCACTATGGCAGTGGCCTTTGAAAGGTCCATATTCAATATGGCCTTGTACCAGAGGATATTGTTAAAGGCGGTCAGTATCAGGCCCCAAATAAGCACTATGGCGGCAAGTTTCAGACTGGACTCAAAATAGGCTACAGGCATTACAAAACCCAAAGCAAAAACCGGTAATATGCCAAGAGCGGCAAACAGCGTGCGGGCCGAAGCCACAAAAACATGCGACAGCTCTTGCGGCAGCTTCTTGCTGAACAGATGTGAAATCTGGTAAAAAAGCGGCACAGCCAGCACGATAAGATCGCCTGTCCAGCGCATAGTGAAGCGCTCTTTGAAGGCGATAAGCGTTGCGCCCGCGAGCACCAGCGCAGTGCCTGAAAGCTGTCTCAGCGATATTTTTTCTTTAAGTATCAGCCGCGAGAGGATAATTGTATATACCGCCTCCACCTGGCCCAGAATGGCGGCGTTGGCCGGCGTGGTGTAATTCAAAGCCAGCACCAATGCCGCTATGGGCAAAGCGCTGCCGAAAAACCCCACCGCAAGCAGCCGGGGCCACAGGCCGCGGCGGAAATAAACAGGGAAGGCCTTGTTTTTTATCGCCCACGGCAAAAAAGCCGCAAACCCCAGCGCCGAACCCGAGAGGGCAAAAAGCGGCGGAGAGACCCTGCCCGCTGCGAAAAAACCGAGTATCGGGACAAAAGAACTTAACACAACATTTATCCACAAAGCGGAAAGCGGGGTTAACTTCGCCATCTTTGAATTATAAGTTTTATATAATTTAAAATCCATGAAACACCCGGAATTCCTGATCGCCTTTGCGGCACTATTGGCCTCGTACATAACCCTGCATCTCTACAGCGCCGGCTGGCTGGCCCGCAATTTCAACATGTCGCCGCTCTGGCTCCGGAACGCCCGGCTTATCTTTCTGCTGCTCGCTTTTTTGTCGCCTTTCACAATGTTCCTGCGGCGCGCCGCGGCATCCTGGAATTTGGAATATCTGAGTTTCTTCGGTTACCTGTGGATGGGCCTTATATTGATAGCGGGAAGCGCGTTTATTTTATACGATTTTGCGAGATTCCTCGCGCTACGGTGGTTCGCGGCCGCGCCGCCGGCCTGGCTGCCGCTTTATTACGCGTTGTTCTTGTGCCTCATTCCCGTTTACAGCCTTTACGAGGGCCTGAAAGTCCCGCCGCTTAAAGAGATAGAACTGAAAGTGCCGGAACTCCCGCCGCAGTACGAAGGTCTGCGTCTGGTACAGATATCCGACATACACATAGACTCCACTTATCAGTTGAAAAGATTTATAAAGATAGCCGTAAAAATAAGCGCCTTAAACCCGGATTACATTTTATTCACCGGCGACTTTATAGACCCGGGCGTAAAATGCGGCGGCCAGCTTGCGGCGGCAGTTAAAGGCATACACGCAAAAAAAGGCGTTTTCGGCTCGCTCGGCAACCATGAATATTATTACGGGCTGGCAAATTCTTATGCCTGCTATGACCAGTGCGGAATAAAACTGCTGAAAAATGAAACCGTCAATTCAGACGGCGTTAAAATAACGGGGATAAACGATATCAGGACGGCTCAGATAACCGCGGGCGACCTGGGCCGGATATTAAAAAATGTTTCAGGCGATAAATTTTCAATTATTTTATCCCATCAGCCGCTTCTTTACCGCGAGATAGCGCAAAAAGGGCGTTTCCTTGCGCTTTCCGGCCATACTCATGGAGGCCAGATCTTCCCGTTTAATTTATTTACCCGCATTTTCTACAGTTATTTTTATGGTTTATACCGTATAGAAGATTCCTTCTTTTACGTTACTTCCGGAGCGGGCACCTGGGGCCCCCCCATGCGCCTGTTTGCACCATCCGAAATACCGGTGATCAAGCTGGTAAAGCAATAGCCTAAAAGGCAGTTAGGCTGTAGGTATGACGATAATTGATAGCAACGAAAAGCAAAAGAAAGCGACTGAATGCCACAGAAAGTAAGAGTGCCGTATAAAACAGTTTTTTACTTTCAGTTGCGTTCCGTCGCTTTCAGTTGCCATCGATAACAACAGCCTGCAGCCTTTCCAGTAACAGGCGGCTCATGCTGCGCAGAGTTTTAAGGGAGGTTAAAAAAGAATCCGCGGAGGTAAAAGGAACCGTCCGCACGTCTTCAAATTTCTCAATAACATTAAGGCCGTTGCCTATACCCTCAAGCAGCACAGGCCTTATAGCGTCGCCGTAGGCGGCCTGCCAGGCGCGTACATTTGCCTTTTCCACGTCTTCTCTGTTGGCGTCATCCAAAATAATATAACCGCCCGGCGAAACGGCCGGGAAAGAATCATAAAAAACGGCCTCGCGGCCATAATCATAAGGAGGCGCGTCTATAAACGCCAGATCAAAGGGCCCCAGGGCCTCAAGCAGGCCTTTGGGCAGGTCATAAGAAAGCAGCAAACGCGAACCATAAACCTTCGGACGAAGCCCGGCCACACGGAATTCCACGCGGGCCTGTGAGCCTGAGATTTCACAAATCTCCCGGGCCATGGAGGAACACCGCGGGGAACTATCTATGGAAAGCAGGTAATTCCCCTCCAGGGCGCCTATCTCACGGGCTATCATAAGTGAAGAAAAACCGGAACCGAATTCAAGTACTTTGCGGGCGCCGGTAGCGCGTATAAAAGCGGCCAAAAACCGGCAGGAGCACTGATCCAGCGCTGGGACACCGCAGCTGCGGTGTCCCCCCTCCTCCCCGGGATATTCAAGTTTTGAAATCACAACCTTGTCCATTTCGGCCAAGGCAGCGGAAATATATGGATTCATAGTAACTACTCAGGTTGTCAGGTTCACGGTTCAAAGTTTAAAGGTTTAAGGTTTCCGCCAGAGGCGGACCCGCCGGCTGTTTGGCGGGCAAGGTTTTTTTTTTCACAATCTACTTGTGTTCTCTGATTTCCAACCGCTGAACCGTGAACCTGAGCAGTTACCTTTATTGTTGCCGAAGCTACGGCTTTTCGGTGTACAATTTCAAACTTCCAAAGCTTCTCCTGGAGATAGAACTCACTCCGTCTCGGGAAAGCCATAGGTTTTGCTTCAGCAACGTAAAGGCGGAAAGGGGCTGCTGACCTTTGTCCAAATCTGGCAGAGAATACGACGCTATCACGGACAGCTTTGAATCAAGTTTATGCCGGTAAATTATTCTGGTGTCCGCGTCGGCGGACCACAGGTATTGCTCGTCCTTATAGATACCTACCGGAGCATTTGCCGGGGACGGGAAGGACTCCACCACCGTCAACTTGTTATCCATCTGATGCTTATAGATTCTATGACCCCGCGAGTCAGCCGACCACAGGTATTTTCCGTCCCAGAACAGACACGACGGCTGTTCCCCGGGGCTTGAATATTGTCCCGCAAGGGTGAGATCCTCGTCAAACCGCCTTTTGGATATCTGCTTCTTCCATGAATCGCAGATATAAAAATAATCCCCGGCTATTGCAAACCCGGTGATATGGCTGTCAGGCAGATGATAACTTTTCACCAGTGACAGCTTTCTCCCGCCAAGCTGATAGCGGTAGATCGTCTGATCGAACCAGTCGCTGACCCATATCTCACCCTGGTGCAATACCAGGCCGGAAGCATGAGAGTGCGGAATAGAAAAATTCATATTGCCACCGGATAAACCGATTTTCCAGACCAGAAAAACCGCGGCTATCAGACCCGCGGCCGCAAGTACGGGGTTTTTTTTCCATTTTGAGGCCGGTCGCGGCTCTTTTTCTCTCGGTTTTTCCTCCGCCGCTGGCGCTGTTTTCGTACCCATTAATTTCTGGAGGAGCTCCCTTCTCAAAAGGCTTTTTTCGGGATGCCCCGCCCGGGCGACGATCAGTTTCTGCACCGCTTCAAGCAGTTGTTTATTATCAAAAGGCTTGGCCAGATAATGATTGGCGCCGAATTGCAACGACTCTCTTGCGGCCTCCTCGCTTCCATACCCGGTCACCATAATGACCGGAATGGTTTTATGCGTTTCTCTCAGCCTGCGCAGGGTCTGAAGGCCGTCCATACCCGGCATGCGTATGTCCATCAGGACCAGGTCCATCAGGCCGCTTTCCAGAAGCCTCAGCGCCGTGGGCCCGTCGGGGGCCTCCTCCACCTGATAACCGTTGTGGGACAGCACCATTTTAAGCGCCCTGCGCATGTCGGCTTCATCGTCTACCACCAGAATTTTACTCATCCAATCTCCCTCTGGACCCGTTAAAGAGTAAAGCGTGAAGTGTGAAACGTAAAGGGTAAGAACCAAGAACCGAATTAAGTATTTCCCTACATACTTTTTACGGCTTACGCCTGCCACCTTACGTCTACTTCCTTCGCTCTTCGCTCTTTACTCTTTACACTTTACTTTTTACTCACAAGCCCGGAATCGTTCCGGTTACAGTGGCTCCCTTTCCGGAAACGCTTTCCAGTTTAAGGCTCCCTCCGTGCAGCTCAAATATTTTCAGGGCTATTGAAAGGCCCAACCCCGCGCTCTCGCGCCTTGTAGTAAAGAAAGGAGAAAACACATTTTTCAGATCCTCCTGCGAAATACCGACTCCTGAATCAATAATCTGGAAGAAGGTGTTTTTTGCAACCTTATCCTGAAAAACACGAATGCTCAATTCTCCCCCGTGCGGCATGGCCTCTATCGCGTTAAGGGCGATCTGAAGCAAAGCTTCCTGAACGCGGTCAGGGTCCACCCGGACCGGGAAAAACGGCTTCTCATAATGTGTTTCACTCCGTATATTCTGTAGCTCGCATCTTAGCCGGATCAAAGGCAGAATATGTTCTATTATCTCCGACGGAGCGCAGTTTCGCAGGTCAAGCTCCACAGGCTTGGTAAAATCAACCAGCTCATCCAGACGATGGTTTAAAAAATCAACGCTGTGGATAATGGTTTCCGGAATATGCCGGTATTCCTTTTCGCAAACCAGCGAAAGAAGATGCTGGGTCTGGCTGCGGATTATGGCCAGGGGATTACGGATTTGATGGGCAATGCCGAACACCAGTTCCGAAACAGTCTTCTCGGAAACGCTCCACGAAGTATTCTTTTTTTCTTGCGGCACCATGATATTATATCATTGCCTGATTAATTATCAAGAGTCGGGCGTTGAAGATACTTCTGGTTATCAGACAGCACAAACTCAGGTCCCGGAACTTATCCGGGCGCCTTCAGCGGAACTAAAAAAATGTATATGTTCGCGCTGAAAAGTGAACCATACACTAGTTTGATCTGTCGGCCATTTCAGCGTAGTAGAACAGCGGAGCGTGGTCCCCGATACGGAAATAGTCAGCGTCGTAAGCGCGCCCGCAGGCTCGCACAAATCCACCGCCCCCTCTATCCAGTTCTGGCGCGGAGCAGCAGACGCTTCCACATCTTCAGGGCGGATCCCGCAGGCAAGATCTTCCCGGCCAGGCTCCGTGCCTGTTAAAAAGCAGCCTATTGCCCGCATTTCTTTTTTCGTCAAAATGTTCATCTGTGGCGTCCCGATAAAGGTAGCGACAAAGATATTAGCCGGGGATTCGTATATCTCACTTGGAGTGCCGATCTGCTGGATCCGCCCATCCTGCAGGATCACTATTTTATCGGACATGGTCATGGCTTCTATCTGATCATGCGTTACATAAATAACCGTACCCTTCACTTTCTTAAAAAGCATTCTAAGCTCACCCCGGGTTTTATCCCGCAGCTTGGCATCCAGGTTGCTAAGCGGCTCGTCCAGCAAAAAGACCTTGGGGTTGCGTACCAGCGCGCGTGCAAGCGCCACCCGCTGCCGTTGTCCGCCGCTCAAGCTCCGCGGCTTACGCTCGAGCAGCGCATCAAGGCCGAGCATTCCGGCGGTGGCTGTCACACGGGCCTCTATCTCGGTTTTGGCAATTTTTCTAAGCCGCAAGCCCAGCGAAATATTATCCCTCACGGAAAAATGGGGATATAAAGCGTAGTTCTGGAACACGAAAGCCATATCCCTATCGCGCGGTGCGACCCGGTTCATGTCGCGCGCGCCTATCGCCACATTGCCGGAGGTCTGCTCCTCCAACCCGGCTATTATCCTGAGCAGAGTTGTTTTCCCGCAGCCGGAAGGCCCCAACAGCGAAACGAATTCCGTATCTTTAACTGTAAATGAAATATCGCTCAAAACCGGGCGCACGGCGCCTTCAAAGATTTTGGAAATATTGCTCAATTCCACTTCAGCCATAAAGTGCTCCTCCTCGGTTAAGCGCAACTACGCAGATTGTCTAGGGTGAAGGCTGTAGGCTATTAGGCTGTTAGCCAAATCAAACTCTTACCTAATAGTCTAACTGCTACAGCCTATTTACCTGAGCTGTTAGTAACAAATCGTTAATTTTCCGCCAGTGTATCCCGGCTTGTGCCGTATTTTAAGTATGAAACCCGCGTCTCCTCCGCTCACATCCACTTTGGCCGCTTCCGCAGTGGCGGCGGAGACAGTAACCCCGGTAAGAGCTATCGTGTCCATTTCCATAGACGCCGTATTGTAACTGATCTCCAGTCCCCGGTTTGTGCGGTTAATGGAGGTGATCTCGCAGGTAGCGTAGCGGATCATACCGCCGGTCTTTCCGCCTGAGGCGGAGGCGGGCAGTTTATAATGCAGTGGCACTATAACAGCGGACCTGTTCCTCATCAGCAGCGGGAATTCTATCTTATCCCCGTTAAAATCCAATGCGATCCGGCCCGGGTTAATATCGTCATGGTAGTTCGCTACTAGAAGGAACCCGGACTCACGGTCCCTGCGCAGCATTGTAACCAGGTCGTAGGCCCCGGTCTCAACGCTTTTGCGCACACCGAGCTCGCGGCAAACAGCGTCGAAAGCGGGTTTGAAATAGTCGAATTTATCGGAAAAATGGAAACCCAGAAGGCACAGAGCGCCCTTTCCCGCCTTTCTCACTATCCCGCACGGTTTATTTTTATAAACGGCTATAACCTTGTCGCCTGGCAGCAGGCTGCCGAATGTGTTTATATCCTGGTTGTGCAGATAGGTTTCCACTCCAAGGAACTCCACAGTGCGGACCCCGCGGACTTTTTCAGCCTTCAGCCCGAGTGAGTCAAGGAACGGTGAACAGGGTTTCCAACCCTCGTCCATAAGAAGTGCCTCGCCGCAAAAAAGCAGTTTTCCCCCGCTGTTCACATAGGAAAAAAGCTTCCGCTGGGAAACCGCGTCCATAAACATGGTTGAGAAAACCGCCAGCGCCGGTGCCTTTATAACAGTGCTCATCTTAATGTCAACCAGGCCGGTTTGATAGCCGGTAAGATATGCCTGGCGGGCGAGGCCGTCGAAAAAAAACTCATTGCGCAGCGCGAATATCTTATCGGCCATAGGTCCGTCAAGGTACTCGGTATTGTAATACTCGCTGTAAAATCCGAGGTCCAGGTCGACCGCGGGAGCCATCTCCGCCGCGCAGGCGCCTATTCCGTTTATAAACTCCCCGAATTTCATCAGGTTTTTGAAATGATTGCGCAGCCGCCCGTTGGAAGCCACCGGGGCCTGCCACTCATGATAAAGGCCGAACTGGCCTAGCCCGCCCTCGTTAGTGCCGCCGGCGAACATATAGCAGTTCATGCCGTTAACGCCGCTCATAAAAGTGGTTTTTAGATTTAATTCCACGTCAGCGGGATAAAGCCTGGGCTTATCGCTTAAGACGCCTGTCTGGAGTTCGGCGCAGATAACAGGCGACCCCTCGGGCGTTATGCTTTTGACCACGGCGGATGTGATTGCTATGTCATGGAAATTTTCGTAATCCAGACGGCGCATCTGGTACGCGCCTCCGAATATGACTCCGGGAACTTTCTCCGCGAACTTTCCGAACTTTATCGTAGTGGCGGGGGAATACAGCCCGCGGCCCCGCAGATCATAATCATAAAACTGCGGTATATTGGCTAGCACTGGCGTGCGGACTCCCATTTTTTTCACCATGGAATTGAGTTTTTTAAAGTAAACCGCGTAATATTCCTTGTAATAGTCGCCCCAGTCCAGCAGGCAGCGGAGGTTCCCCCCCTTCAGCTTGTTTAAAGGCTGCTTAATCCTGGAGAAATCCTTATAAGAAGCGTTATACGCCGAATTGAGTTTCCCTATACTTCTATATCGTTTTTTAATAAAGTTCCGGTACATGCGGTCGGAATAGGGAGCGTAATCGCCTATCTTGCCAAGCCAGTTTATCATCCCTATCTCATTGCACAGTTGAAAGAATATGATATTGCCTTGCGGATACTGCAACCCGGTAAGCATTGGAACCAGCTTTTCATACCAAGCCCGCACCTTGACGAGGAATTGGGGGCTGTTATACGCGGGCGGGGACTGATGGTGTATGGTCTTGCCCTCGTTGGCGGGCAGGAAAACTTCCGGATATCTCTCGGACAGCCAGTCGGGCAGCCCCTCATTCATCATTTCCCCGTTTGAAACCGGGCCAATGCGCGGCACAAAGAAAAGGCCGCTTTCAGAGACCAGCCGCAAAAATTTATCCAGGTTCCTGCGGGAATGCGTTTTACCGTTGAAATCGAATATCCCCTCCTTCACTTCGTGCCAGCGCCAGGGGATATAGGAGGCCACGGTGTTGAGGCCGGCTTCTTTGGCCCTGGCAAGCCTGTCCGGCCAATCCTTGGGATCAATCCTGAAGTAATGCAGCTCTCCGGAGTAAATAAAAGTCGGCTTACCGTCCAGTATAAAATTCCCGCCGCGCATTTCAGGAATGGTTCCCGCCACTACTACTTCGGCGGGTCCGCCAGTGACACTGTCCACCTTAGGCGGCCGCGGGCCCTTGGCGCTGTCCGAGGCTGAGCTGTTTGGTGGAAAAGGTTTCACATTGTCTCCATATTAATTTGTAAATACTCCGGTGAATAGACTGTAGGCTGTTAGACTATTAGGTAAGAATCAGATTTGGCTAACAGCCTAATAGCCTACAGCCTAAACAACCAGAGTAGTTATAACCTTATATTTGTCACTCACCACACCTGCCGGCTTACTCACGGTTATACGGGTTTTTCGTCCGCGCACCAGCCGCTCCATAGTAAACCCGCTCCACTGCGCGGGCAGTTTGGGATCTACTACCAGCTTACCGTTTTCTACGCGCACGCCAAGCAGCCGTTCTGTTATACATCTAAACAGCCAGGCGGAAGAACCGCTGTACCAGGTCCACGCGCCCTTGCCTTCATTAATGGATTCCGGGCCTTCTATATTGCCGGGGGTGACATAAGGCTCGCCTTTGTATTTGTCGGGATCTTTCATGGACAGCAGGGGCGGGCACAGCCGGGCCACGGTGTCGTAAACTTTTTGGGTATTGCCGGCCAGCGCCTGCGCCCAGATGGCCCAGGTGGCCGCGTGGGTGTAAACACCGCCGTTTTCCCGTATGCCGGGCGCGTATCTGGTCAGATAACCGATGTGTTTGTCCACCACCGAGTATGCCGGCGTAAACAGCAGCACGCCGTAATCGCGGTAAAGCCTGGCTTCGGTTACTTGAAGCAGTTTTTTAGCCTGCGCGCCCTCCACCACCCCGCTTATCACCGCCCAGGTCTGGGGGTTTAAATGTATTTTGCCCTGCCTGCAGGATTTGACTCCCAGAATCTCGCCGCTGTCTTTTGTGGCGAGCATGAACCAACCGTCCTTAAAAGCGTACTTTAGCAGCGCTTTTTTGAGCTTTTTAGACTCACGCCTGTAGCGTGCGGCCCGCCCCGCCCTTTTGGATGAAGACGCAGACCAAAAGGGCGGGGCCCGCCCGGCGCCTTTATCCACCCTGGCGCAAATTACCGCGAAAGAATTAAGCACGTGCACAAAGAACTGCGCAAGCCACACGGATTCGCCCTTCCACTTTACACCCACACCATTCAAGCCGTCGTTCCAGTCGCCCTCTCCCATAAGCGTAAGCCCGCGCGGGCTCAGGCGTTTAAAAACTTTTTCTATGGAAACCAGACAGTGCTCATATATGGTCCCGTTTCCGCCGTCATAATAGGGCGCTTTTTCCTTAAGTATCCCGTAATCCGCCGTCTCGTGCAGATAATTGGCTACTACGAACGGGAGCCACAGAAGATCATCGGAAATATCGGTAAACCGCCCCTCCTCAGAGATCGGATGCCACCAGTGCTGTACGGTACCGTCTTTTTTCTGGTGAGCCGCATGCATTTTTATCTGGGCTTTGGTCTTAGCCGGCTCAAGCGCCAGATAGATCTGGCTGTCCTGCAGCTGGTCCCTGAAGCCGAACGCGCCGCCGCACTGGTAATAGGCGGTCCTGCCAAGCATCCGGCAGGAGATGGTCTGATATTTCAGCCAGTAATTTACCAAAGCGTCTATGGCTGGTTCGGGCGTCTTAACCTTAAACCGGCCGCATAACTCAAGCCAGTGTTCTTTGGTCTCCTCTAGCAGCGCCCGCGGTTTCTTTAAAGCTTTTATGTAGGCGGGATAGTCCGCGCTGAAAGTGTCGTGTTTCAGCGCTCCCAGCATGAAATTAATTTCTTTAGAGGCCCCGGCGGCCAGTTCCATGTCGAATTTCATGGAGACCACCGGCTCAAAGCCCATACCGGTTCGCCCGGACAAAGAACCGCCCTCTTTCAGTATCCGCGCGTCATGCCATGAATTATACGCGCCGAATATCTCTTCCTTGTCGCAGGTGAACGTTGAAGGCCGGGCGCTGGAAGCGAAAACGCAGGTGAAAGGCCACCCCTTATTCCAGCCGGCGTCGCCCGGAAGCGGCGCGGTCCACAGATTTGAATCGGCAAGCACGGCGTTGTTTTTTTTGTCAAATTTAGTCTTTACAAAAAGATTGTGGAATTCCCGGTGCCAGTCGGGAAAGACTCCAAGCAGCAGCTCAATATAGCTGAGAAGCGAAATATTGCGCTTTTTACCCGAAACATTTTTCAGCTTGAGGGTCCAGACCTCGCAATTCATATCCTGCGGCACGAAAATGGTCCACTCCGCCGCTATTCCGAGGGCTTGGGTATTGAAAACCGTGTAGCCCATGCCGTGGACACAGCTGTATTTCTGGAAAGAGGCTTTGAGCGGCTGCGGCGTTATAGACCAGGAACGCCCGGTATCATTATCGCGCAGCAGCAGGAATTTTCCGCAATGATCGCCCACTGTGTCCTGCTGCCAGCGGGTTATCCGGTTAAGCATAGAATGCTCAAGCCACGAGTATCCCCCGCCGGCCTGTGAAATAGTAACGCCCCACCGCCCGTTGGAAATCACGTTTATCCATGGCCGCGGAGTGCGCCAGTCGGTAATAGTGTAGGAAGCTCCGCCGTCGGAAAAATAACCGTATTTATTTTTAAGCATCTTGTAATTCTCCAGATATAAATCTCATAACGCCATTTGCCGCCGCCCCGGCAACCGCGCCGGGGGCGCTTAGACTGTCCCTGAAATTCTAGACCTGCCAGGGATAAACGGAAAACCTACCACGCGGCTCGCCTGACAAACCGACAATCCTGTAATCTTTCAGACCGTATTTGCCGTTAAAGTACTTTATGGCTCCGGGCTCAAATCGCTCAAAATTAAGTTTTACTTCAAGCGGCAACAACAAGCCACGCCGCTTAAGTATAAAATCTATCTCCTTTTTATCCTTATTACGCCAATAAAAAACGCTGTCTTTGCCATGCTTTTTAACAAGCTCGCCAAAAACCGAAGTTTCAAAAACATTCCCCATAACCTCTTTCAGAAGAGACTTCATCCACAGAAGCTGCATAAGCCCCGTATCATAAAAGAATATTTTTGGCACCTTGAACAGTTCGGAACGCAGGTTGCCGCTGAACGGCCTGAGCAGTTTGATTACATAGGTGTTTTCAAGTATGAAAAGATATTTTTCAACCGTCGCCTTGGCTATCTGGCAGGTATTAGCCAACTCCATCACGTTCAGTAAATTCCCGCTTTGCGACGCTAAAACCTCAAGCAGTTTATTGAATTTGCCCACATCCTTTATCTTCGCAAGATCCCTGATGTCTTTCCTGATATAAGTATCTATTATCTGCTGGAGGTATTTTTCTTTCAGTTCACGCGAAGCGGCCAATACCACCTTGGGATAACCGCCGTAAAGCGCGTATTCTTTATATAACGCTTTCAGTTCTTCCACCTTGCCCGCCGTCCGAACACCCGCGCTTTCCGTCAGCGGCTTTCCTTTAAAAAGCGCGAATTCCTCAAAAGACAGGTTAAATACTTCAAACTCAAGAGTCCTGCCCACCAGCGAATCTTTGAATTTAGTTTTAATCTCAAAACTTGAAGAACCGGAAACGATAAGTTTAAGGTTTTTATAATGATCGGCCGTCAACTTTAAGAACGCCGACGGGTTTTCAAGGTATTGTATCTCGTCAATAAAAACAAAAAGCTTCTTTGTCAGGTCATAACCCTCTTCCCTTAAATGTTTTGAAAATTCTTCAGGGCCCACATCCAATACTGTTTTCAGCCTGGAATCCTCGAGATCCGCGTAATAGACGGGTTTGCCCTTAGCTTTTAAAACATCCTGCAGGTAATAGAGAATAGAGGTTTTCCCGACCTGTCTGGCGCCGTGCAGAACCAAGATGTCATCAGTGTTGACATACTTAAGCAATTCCGCAATAATGGCGCGCTTAAAGAGGCTGTTTGTTTTCATTCGTATATATTACTTTAAGTTGAACTTAAAGTAAAGTGCATGTTACTAAAAGTTGACCTAAACCCAGGAAGTTCATTGGGGAAAAAGGCGCCATTAGACAAATTATCTATATCCTATAAGCTTTTTTTCCGTATCTAAAAAGGCTCCTGCGGCCTTTTCCCGTATCGATTTGTGCAGTTATCGAATCCTTGCTGAGCTAGATTTGCTCCACGCCTCGAATAGCTCATCAAAAGCAAATGTTCTCCGGCTAAGGAAACCTTTACCCTTCTGAAGTAGGTCCTTGTTGATCGGCGGATTGAATACAAGTCTTGGCGTTCCGAGGAAGGCTATGCTCCTTTGACTCCGTTCGTTCCATGAACCCCAATGCGGGCGTAGCTCACTTAGGATGTTTTTGTGCTTTTTCCACCACCAGCCGCCTCGCTGTCTTTTAGCCGCCGCAATAAACGAAGCCCAAGTATCAACAACTTCGATTCCCTTAATCTTGGCAAGGTAACTGATGCCACTATAAATTCCAGGATGTTCACTCGCGATCTTTTGGCCGAAGTGTGGGGCAAAATATAGAGCACGAGAGATCGTGCCGCCCCCCTTCTCAAGCCAGCAACCATAAATATGGCAGGTTAGGAAAGTGCTAACAGTCAGCTCATCGTTGAGTTCCCGCGCATAAATTTCTATCGAGTCATTACTGCGGATTAATTGATGCTCTTTCATATATAATATCAGCTCCTTTGTTAGATGGCGAACGTAGGGTTTGCCCGTATTCGCCGCCAGTAATTCCAAGAACTTGGCCACCTTCTCCCACGAAACATATTTAATATTGCTTGATGCCTGCCCCAAGCTCGGGATATAGTTGGTGAACAGGTATTTTCTCTTTGCATCGTATTTTTCGACCTGCGCTTTCGGGTCAACCCACGCGACCTTAGCTTCTACGACAATTTGCTCACCAGAAGCTTCAATGAGAATATCGGCACGGTCTCGTTCATAGTCGGCTTCAATTTTAACTGATGAGATGGGTTTAGCCAATAAAAAGATGGTTTTCCATTGGTCTGGGTCATGCGCAATCAGATAGCCAAGCATCGCGGTAATTCTTGTTTCGCGTAATGTCCCACCTAATGATCCGAGAAAGCTCCTCACAGGAACTTGGCCACGCATTAGTGTAAGAACATCAAGTCCTTTAGACGCACCCCGATTAGTAGCTTTACTAGATTTCCTTGGCATTATATTTTGCGAAACATTCTATTTTTTTGTTTCTTGGAATCCACTGTTTAAAATTTCGGCAAATTTAGCTTATGAGCTAAATTTACAATATTTGCTACATAACTGTTAATAACACTTATGCGCACAAATTACATATCCCGGCTCGCCGGGATATGTCAGCCTTTCACCGCGCCGGCGGCTATACCCTTTATGTAATGTTTTTGCGCCAGCAGGAAGACGAGTACCGCAGGCGCCACCACCACCACGGCGCCCGCCATAAGAAGTCCCCAGTCCGTGTTGTACTGTCCGTTAATACTCGCCAAAGCCACGGGAAGAGTGTATTTATCCTCGCGCAGCATGATTATCAGCGGCCACAAGAAATCGTTCCACGCGCCTATAAAACTGAACACGGTAAGCGTGGCGATTATCGGCCTGCACAAAGGCAGCATTATCCGCCAGAAAATAGCGAATTCCGAAAAACCGTCTATGCGGGCCGCCTCAAGTATCTCCTCCGGAATATCCATCATAAACTGGCGTATCATAAATATCGCGAAAACGGCGGCCGAGCCGGGCAGGACCAGCCCGGCGTAAGAATTTAGCAGGCCCATTGATTTCAGTATAAGGAATACCGGCAGCATGGTAACCTGCCCCGGAACCATCATGGTGACCAGCAGCAGGGCGAACAATTTTTCCCGGCCGGGGAATCTGAGCTTGGCGAAGGCATAAGCAGCCATGGCGTTGAACAGCACAGAAAGCGCCGTGAGGCTTACCGCGTATATAACGCTGTTGCAGAGATGCAACCACATGTTAACCGCGGCAAAAAGATTTTTATACCCGGCGAGAGTCCAGACCTGCGGCAGGATGGTGGGCTGTCTGGTAAAAATTTCGCCCGGGCTCTTGAACGAGGTGGACAGCATCCACACGAACGGGAAAAGCGTGATGATTACGGATACGACCATAAAAGCGTAAAAAACAGCTTTATAGGCGGTCGAACACCGTTTTACGGTTGCCATTAAAAAGTCCTCTCAAGCTTTTTCTGAACCCGGAATTGCAGGGTGGTAAACGCGAAAATAAGCCCGAAAAGAATGTAGGCCATCGCCGAAGCGTAGCCAAGATTGTAAAATTTGAACCCCTGCTGATACATGTAAAGCACTACGGACATCGTTGAGTTGAGCGGACCGCCGCCGGTCATGATATACGGCTCCGCGAAAAACTGCAGGTAGCCTATGGTGGTCATTACTATTACAAAAAAGGCCGTGTTCCGCAGCATGGGCAGCGTTATATACCAGAATTCCTGCCGGCTGTTGGCCCCGTCCAGGGCTATGGATTCGTAAAGCGAGTCTGGAATGGATTGGAGTGCTGCGACGAATATAATGGTGTTGTACCCGAATCCTTTCCAGACAGCCATAAGTATCAGCGACGGAAGCGCCAGCCAGCGGTTGGACAGCCAGCTCTGCGCGGGTAAGCCCAGTCGCTCCAGCGCCAGGTTAAACAGGCCGAACTCCGGGTTATATAGCCAGCGCCAGATTATGGCTACAGCCACCATGGTGGTGATAACCGGGATAAAATACGCCACCCTGAAAAAAGCTTTGGCACGCAGTATCTGTGCATTGAGCGCAAGCGCCATGGCGAGCGAAAGAGCGACGCTGACCGGAACTCCTATAAAAGCGAACACAAGGGTATTGCGCAGCCCCGCCAGAAAAACAGGGTCGCCGAATAATCCAACGTAATTCTCCAGGCCGACAAAAACTATTTTAGTCCAGTCGTTTACCCCGTACATGTTCCAGTTGGTCATGCTGGCTATAAAAGAAGCGACTATAGGGATGAAAAGGAAAACCGCGAGTATTAACACCGCGGGCAGCAGAAACAAAATAGCTATCGGCTGGCATTTACCGCCGACCGAAGCGCGCCGGCCGCGCAGGTAGAGAACAACGGCGCAGACGGGAACCATGAACAACAACAGCGATAAGGCTATTTTAAACGCCGCGGACTGCTGCCGCTCCGATTTTACAAGTATCTTTTCTATCCGGGCGGAAAGTTTTTCCCTGGCAGCCTGCGCTGTCACTTTGCCGAAGACGGCTTCTTCAACCGCGTCGTTTATATTGCCGGCTATGTTTTCCCATTCCGGCACCTGGGGCGGCGCTTTGGCCGTGTCCAGCTCTTTTCTGAAAGAGGCAAGCCGCGGATTTCCGGAAAGGGACGGGACGCTCCAGGCTTTTCTGCTGGAGGGCAGATCGCCGCTCGCGGCGTACCATTTTGCCTGCATTTCCGGACCGGCCATAAACTCCATGAATTGCCAGGCCAGGGCCTTGCGCGGCGAACTTTTAAACATCACAAGATTACAGCCGCCCATAAAGGACGCGCGCTTTTTCCCCGCCGGCAGCGGAGCCGTGGCCCAGCGTCCGTTGAGCTGCGGTTTGGAAATTTCAAGCTCGGAAATCATCCAGGGCCCGGAGATAAACACCGGGAAGTATCCGGATTCAAACGCCGTAAGCAGGTCCGTATCGTGACCGCCCTCAAGCGGCGCCAGTTTCTCGTCAAAGAACCGCTTCAGATACGCTATCGTCTCTTCAAATTTTCCGGCCGTGAGCGGGGCGCTTTGGCCGTCTGATGGCCATAGGCCCTGATAAGGCACTGGCGTGGCCTTGAGCAGCTCGCCGCCGTTCTGCCAATAGAACATTAAAAATATCTGCCAGTCGTTAGTCGGCAGCGCGAACGCGTAGCCTCCGTTCTTAGAGCGCTTCAGCGCTCTGGAAAACTTATAAAATTCTTCCCAGTCTTCGGGAAACTTATTGTATCCGGCCTGCGCCGCCAGATCGGTGCGGTAGAACATGACACGGGTATCCACGTACCAGGGCAGCCCGTACCACTGCTCCCGGTGAACATTGGATTCGCGCGCTCCAGGAAAGAAATCCCCTGTATCCAGCGCGGAAGAGGAAATAAATCCGTTCAGCGGCTCAAGCGCGTTCATGGCCCGGAATTCAGGCATCCAGGTGGTGCCCATCTGGCTGATGTCAGGCGCCATATCGCCCACAACCGCGGTCACCAGCTTCTCATGCGCTCCCGTCCACGGAATAGCCTGCGTGACAATTTTCACCCCGGGATTTCTTCTTTCAAAAATTTCCGCGGCCTGGCGTATAAGCTTCCCTTCCGCGCCCATGGCCCACACGGTCAGTTGCCGGGACTGCGCGTCCGCCTTAGGCGGATGGCACAGGAACAACAGGACAGCAATGGCAAGGGTGTTTTTAAAAGTCATGTTGTTTAGGCTGAAGACTGTTAGACTCAATGGCAACAGAAGGCTATTGAATGCTACGGAAAGCAACTGAAGGTAAGAAAGCTGTTTTATGCGGCCCTCTTACTTTCTACGGCATTCAGTTGCTTTCTTTTGCTTTCCGTTGCTATCAATTACCATCGTACCTACACCCTATCCCCTTCTTTTCACCTGGATCTCCCCCAGATACGTGGCCGGAGCCAGAAAGAACCAGTTGAACTTGGCGTCCGAATTCAAAACGCGGTCAATATTGCGGGCCGCCAGAGAAAACCCCACACGGCCGGCCCCTATGCCGAATACCGTCCGTTCCAGCGCCAGAACCGCCTCATATCCGCGGGCGGTAACCGAAGAGTCCACTATCCCGCAGGCCCCGGCCGTTCTTTCGGGATGAAAAAATTCGCGCGCGCGCATGCCGCCCCCCGGAGCCGGAGAGACGATGATCTGGTAATCGTCCGCCCCGCCCCAGGCGAACTTGTTGTTGGTGGAATCTATATACACTTCCAGAGAATCATCCTCATACATGCGTTCCTCTGGATGAGAAGAGATCAGCTCGCTGTCGCGCACTTCAATTTTTAAAAAAAAAATCGGCTGTTTGCCAGCAGGTCCGCTTTCACTCTGTAATCCGGCTGGCGGTTAAAGCCGTTCTGAAGATGTTTGTTGTCCAGTTTAACGGCCTTTTTAGCTTTTTTCCATACCCCGGCGGCCAACTTAAGATCCTCCGGCTTAAGATCGTCCCTGATGTTCTTCACTTTTATCAACGGACGCTTGTGCAGAAAATACGCGGCCATTTCCACAGGGGGCCCGGAGGTGACGGCGGATCTTGCCGCTGCTCCGTCAAACCCGGCCTCCCTCATTCCCTTCTGAACTTCGGGCCGCGACATGAATAACTTCCAGATCAGTCCGCTCCGGTAGTTTTCAATCATAAGCACGGTCGGGCCCTGGTTAATGCCGAACGCGTCGGACGCGAAGAAATTTCTGTCAAGGTTGAAAGAATCCGTAAAACCGTAACTTCCCCACAACTCATCGCGATACCTGAAATAGAAATGTTTCATTGCGGAGATGGAATACCCCGGCGTAAAAACTATTGACGCCGCGGCGGCGGACGGCGCCACGGTCCCGTCGTGCAGCGCCGGGCCGGGAGGAGCTCCGTAAGCCATATATCCGTCGGGGCCGATGCTTGCGGTAAGACCCCAGGAGTCTTTACCGTAAGTTTTGAAAGATTTGGAACTGTCAATGCAGAACTGACGGTTGGCAAGGGTCGCCTGGACTGAATTTTCAAAATAATCCGCGAAAGCATCCCGCTTGTTCCGGAAATCTATAAAAGCGTGGGAAAACTGGTGCGTGAACAGCGGCGGGCTGATAATCAGTTCATGGTCCTTATATTTACCCCGCGGCCGTCTGATCGCCGTCCAGCTTTTCGCGGTCAGGGGGAAAGTCGGAGAACCCATGGCGAGAATGTACATTACCATGCTCTCGTTGTAATCGCTCCAGAAGTGAGGGAGAAAACCATTTTCCGGAGTCCAGCCCATGGACAGGAACTGTGAACCGTTGGCCATCCATTTCCAGTCCGCCCGTTCGTAGAGTTTTTTAGCCAGGTCTTTTATCTCGGGGTTTTCAAAATACTGGGCGGCGGTAAGCGCGCCGGCCAGAAATAAAGCCGTGTCCATGGAAGAAAGCTCGCAATTCCATACGCGCTTGCCCGTTTCCATATCCACAAAATGATAGAAGAAACCGTGCTCCGACTCCATTTTTTCACTGAAAAACTTAAGCGTGGTCTTTACCCTCTTCTCCGCCTCGCCTTTGCCGATCCAGCCGCGTTCCGCGCCCGCGGTAATCGCCGCGAGACCAAAACCCACCGCCGCTATGGACGCCGGAGAATATTTAAAGTCCGGGGATCCTGAATTGGAGGCCTTGTCCAGCACCAGGCCATTGGCGGAATTCGCGCATTTGAGGAAATACTGGAACGACTGGCCTTCCACCATATCCAAAAACGCGGCATCCTTCCCGCCCGCGGAATTGTCCGCCGCGCCGGTCGGGACGGAAACGGCTTCCATATTCAAACCGGGTACGGCAGGCTGCGAAGCGCCGCCATTCTTTACCGCATTAGTGTAATTCGCAATACCGGCCGCGTCCTTCAGTATGTTAAATGTGGAACTGTTCTCCGCAAAAGCGAAAGCCGCCGCGGACAGAATAAGAGCCGGCAGGAAGGATGCTAATGTAATTCTTTTTGATTTCACAAAGATACTATACTCACTCCACACTTGACTTTCAAGGGCTATATACCCAGCAGCTCAGGGCCAAAAGGCCCATGGGTAGTATAAAGTCTCAGGACACATGTCACAGGTCACAGGTCACAGGTGTAGTTAGTTGCAGGTCTCATGTCACAAGTGAAGAATGAGATTTTACTTGAGACTTGTGACCTGAAACTTGAGACTAAGCTGGCTTGTGACAGCAAAAGGAGCGAAGCTCCTTTTGCTATGGTATCAATATCATCTGCCCGGGCTCCACATCGCCGCCGCGCTGAACATTCCCCTCATTGGCCCGGTACAGTTCAATCCACCTGGACGAG